>Ga0082212_10000049_pt1 | contig 166658 bp, 128 predicted proteins | sample TergutNt197P3_FD_71548 | JGI IMG/M metagenome (GOLD analysis project Ga0082212, IMG submission 71548) | Neocapritermes taracua P3 segment gut microbial communities from Petit-Saut dam, French Guiana - Nt197 P3 | ecosystem: Host-associated > Arthropoda: Insects > Digestive system > Gut ... | reverse complement strand
CGAATGGGGATGATGTGCCATCAAACAGCCGGAAATGACGTTTTGAGTCGCTCGTCATTGCGAGCTTGCGAAGCAATCCAGCGCATTGATTATCACGGAATTGCAAAATAACGTCATTGGTAGGAACGAAGCAATCCAGTATTCAACGCTTACACTGGATTGCTTCGACAACAAGTTGTCTCGCAATGACGGAAAGGTTGTAAAGCGACAATTTGAAATGCACCAGACAGGCGTCCGTGCAAACTTAATCCGATGATTGATTATTTCGACTTTATACAATTGATAATTAAACCATTATGCTATTAGACAACAAAACCCAACTCGCACCCGACACCCCTTATAAGGTGTTCGACTTTCTGAAAAAAAATACCGAAAACGGCAATATAGACGTTGTCACGGGATTCTTCTCGGTCAATGCACTCGCATTGCTGTACGACGAGATGAACCAGGCGGAAAAGTTTCGACTGATTTTGGGCAAACTGACCAAAACGGACGACGACCTGAACAAGGTGGTTGACTTGCTGTCGCAGGATTTCTCTATCGACAGCGCACTGAAACTGTCCGTTTCGGCGAAAAAGGCCATCGCCTTTCTCCGGCAGGAGAAAGTGAGCGTGAAGACCGTCGAACGCCATTTCTGCCACGCCAAATCGTATATCTACACCGACCGCGACAGCCGTAACAATTACTTCGTCGTCGGCTCGTCGAACCTGACGGACGCGGGGCTGGGGCTTCGCGAAAGCAGCAATATCGAACTCAACATCGCCAAGCACGACCACGAAGACGAATACAGAAATCTCTGCCAATGGTTTCTTGATAAATGGACAAATGTGGCCGCCGATAAGATTTTGAAGCCCGACCGTCAAAAAATCGACATAAAAAAATACCTGATCATGCTCATTGAAAATCTTTACCGCGATTATACGCCATGCGATTTATACTACAAAGTGCTGTATGAACGGTTCAAGGACGATTTTCTGGCTTATTCCGGCGATGCGGAGTTCAAAAAGGAAATGGCCCATCTCGAAGACACGGTGATCTACCAGTCGCTTTATGCCTATCAGCAAAAAGGCGTTATTAGTTTGATACAGATGCTGCGGAAGCACAACGGGGCGATCTTGGCCGATGCCGTCGGACTGGGCAAGACGTGGACGGCGCTGGCGGTCATGAAATATTTCCAGTCGAAAGGATATGAAGTTATCCTGTTTGCTCCCAAGAAGTTACGGCATAATTGGGAGCAGTATCAGTATGGTAACGACTCGAAATTCGTGAGCGACGAACTTAAATATTTTGTTCGTAATCACACCGATTTGCAGGACGACAGATTGAATACCGCCTATTCTGGTAATGATGCGCAGTCGATTGCCCGTATACGAAAGCTACAAAATCTGCTGATAGTCATCGACGAAAGCCATAACCTGCGAAACGACAAATCCTCCCGCTACCAGTTTCTGATTGACAACGTACTGTGTCCCGACAAGCCGAAACGCGACGTGAAAGTGTTGCAACTGTCGGCAACGCCTATCAACAACGGCCTGATCGACGTCCGCAACCAGTTCAAACTGATGGTAAGAGGGCAGGACGACGGTTTTAGGGAAACGGGGTTTGCTGTCAATTCGCTGCTTACGGCATTCCAGCAGGCACAACGCGATTACTCCCGCTGGAGTCAAAAGCCCGACCGTAAAATTGCCGACTTCATCGGCAATTTAGACAGTACGGTCTTCAAGCTTACCGACGCGCTGATCGTTGCCCGCACCCGCAAACTGATTGCAGGCGAGTTTGGCGAGATGAATTTCCCCAAAAAAGAAAAGCCGGAAAATATTTATGTTGCGCCCGCGAACATCGGACGGTTGAAGTCGTTTGATGATATCTTTGAGGCCATACAAGTCAAAATGACCGCCTACCGCCCGTCGGCTTACATCCTTTCGGAACGGAAAGCGTCGGAAAAACAGACCGTAAGAGCGATAGACGACGACGTCAAACGCGAGGGCTTTTTGGTGAAGATGATGTATATACTGCTCGTCAAACGCTTGGAATCGAGTTGGTTCTCGTTCAAAAAAACGGTTGAAAATATCCTTAAACACCACGAAAACGCGCTCGAAAAAGTCAACCTGTTTATCGAAAATAAAAGCCCAATAATAACTGTTTCCACCGACCTGTCGGACGATGAGCAGGAGGACATGCAGGACGCTGCCGCCGAACTCGGCATGGACGAGGAAATGACGATTGGCAAGAGAAATCCCGTCGAACTGTCCAAGATCACTTCCATTCAAAAATTCAAAAAGGACTTGGAAAGCGATGTGAACAAGCTCAAACGCCTGCTCGACAACCTCAAACTCTTCGAGCAGCAGTTCGACGACGACGCGCTCTACCATACGACGCCCGACATGAAACTCGAAAAGCTGATCGACATCATCCACAAAAAACAACAGCAGCCGAACAGGAAAGTTCTGATTTTCACAGTCTATTCCGATACGGCAAAGTTTCTGTACGAACAACTGAAACGGAGCGGATTCAACCATCTTGCCTACGTCACGGGCAGCGAAAGCGGCTGTTCCGACGAAAATGTCGCGCGCAAAAATTTCGAGCCGATCTTGCAGCGCTTTGCGCCTTACACCAAGCTCTACAACGAAAAAGACTGGTCGGAGCTATACGAAGCGAGCGCCAACGAAATCCACGCCGTTGAAAATAGCGCCAACGGCATCACTGTCGTTGAAGCGAGCGCCAACAACATCCCCGCCATCGAAACGTCATCCAAACCGTCCTACGAAAAATGGCTTGAACTCATCGAAAAACACGACCGCGACACATTCGCAAAAATCAAGAACCCGATTGACATCCTTGTCGCCACCGACTGCCTTTCGGAGGGTCAGAACTTGCAAGACTGCGACCTTGTCGTCAATTACGACATACACTGGAACCCGGTACGGCTGATCCAGCGCATGGGGCGTATCGACCGCCTCGGCTCGCCCAACAAAACCGTCTACGGCGTGAATTTCTGGCCTGCCAAGGACTACGACGATTTCCTGAACCTGAAGTCGCGCATCGAAAACCGCATGGCAATCATGACGCTGGCAGGTACCGAAATGCCCGAAGACCTGACGCCCGAACTCAAAAAAATGGTCGAGGACAATCCGCTGTACTCGAAGCAGACCGAGAAAATGCTGCAACAGATGCAACTCACCTGGGACGATATTGAAGAGAACGACGATACAGTAGGGCTTAGCGACCTCTCGCTCGAACAATTCAGGCAGGAGCTGTTCGAACTTTTCAAGCAGAAAGAAGAGTATTTCAAGAAAATTCCGAATGGTGTCTATACGGGGTTTCGTCAGTCGGGCGACTTGTTCCAGAATGTACGGCTCAACGAAGATTCGTTAATTGCCGTCCTTGGCTATCCCCGCAAGCCCGACGACAGCGACAAAGATCATGTATACAACGAAATCCGCCTGATGCACGCTTCCTGCCGCAACGGTCAGCCCAACGTCCAGTTCCTGAAAAACGACATGGAGATACTTGCCTTCCTGCGCCATCACAAAATGGCCATCCGCCACGTACCCGAAAAAGTGGAAACCGGCGACCCGCAAACCCTCAACGACCTTTCACGCTCCATTGCCGACTGGCTCAAGGCGCAGGCAAAGCCGGTGGCGGTGACGGCCATTCAGGGGCTTTTTACAGGCAACATCGCGCCAAACCTCTCGCCCGAACAAAAGAAGACGGAAGAGAAATTTCGCGCTGAAAATTTTGATTTAATCACTTGGTTTGTAGTGAAATATTAAATAAATATAGTATTATCCTCAGGTAAATAACATGAATGTTTATTTGAAATATTTCGTCTTTTTTTTACCTTTGTAGCGCTTTTTATGGAGTTCTGATGAAGAAAATTGAATTGGATAAAGAAAAACAGAATAAGGTTCGTTTCATTTCGTTCATTATTCCCGAATTTGCCCGAACATACAAAATGGACAAACAGGAGGCATATCGTTTGTTGAAAAAGTATGGTGGATTGGATTTTGTTTTTAATAACTGGCGGGCGTTACATGTTGACAATCCCTACTGGGTAGTAAGAGAAATGCTTGATGTATGCCGCCATAACGGTTTCTGAAAATGAAAGTTTATCACGGCAGCGATATGCTGATAGATTCAATTGATTTGTCGAAAATACAGGCCTTTTTACAAAACCATGGAATGAAATATTCACGATTCTATTAAAAGAATTGAGTATTAATAAAATACGATAAAACATGAAACTTAATGACTTCATAACTAAGAATCTATACGAGGCGACGGAAGATTTTTTCTTGCAGCTGGGTATCACCCTCAATTCAAATACTGCGCAAGCGCTGGCCGCCAAAGACGTTCTCGAAGAATTATTCAAAGACCGCGAACCGTTCACGAACATCGCGGAAACCTATTTTGCCGGTTTGGTCGACGACAGTTTGTTCGACAACAGCCTGTCGGGCGCAACGAACTATACCGAAACGGAAGCGTGGGAAGAGGCTAACAAAAACTACAACGGTTTAATGCTTTTCGCCCTGAAACTCGACCGGCGACCCACCCGTACGGAAATATCCGAAATAACCCGCGCCTTCAACCGCAAGGCGAAGGCAATGCCTGTTGCTTTGCTGTTTCAGTACCCTCGTCATTACGGGCTTGACCAGCAATCTCCTATTTCTTCAGGAGTTTCCGACTTTCATCCGAATGACGGTGTCCACATCTCCCTCGCCCTCCCCGAACGCTTCCTCTACAAACAGACATGGCGTCAGGGTGAAAGAGTAGGGAAAGTGATCATACTAAAAGATATATCGATTGAAAAAACGCACAGCGCGCACATCCGCATACTCGAAGGTTTGAAAATTGGGGCCAATGTTCGCAGTTATAACGACTTGCACAAATACTGGCAAGCGCAGTTCTCCCTGCAATCGCTAAACAATGCGTTTTACAAAGATTTGCAGCAATGGTTCTATTACGCAAAAGACAAAATCAAATTGCCATACAAGCCTGAATATGTGGCTAACGACGACGACAACATCAAAAACTTTTTAGTGCGGCTGCTGGCGCGAATGATGTTCTGCTGGTTTCTGAAGGAAAAGGGGCTTATCCCTGTCGAACTGCTCGAACTAAAAGATTATAAGGGCGTTCGCTTCCGGCTGACGATAGATGCTTACGACAACCATTTTCTCGAAAGCAACTCCTATTATCGGGGTGTTTTGCAAAATATCTTCTTCAAATCCTTAAACGAACAGGTAAAACAATCAAGCAAGGATTTTGGTTGGACTAAGTATCTGCATCCGGAATTTGATTTTCAACAACTTATCGATATTCCGTATCTCAATGGCGGTATTTTCGACAAACTGGAAGAAGACAACCATAAGGAAAGCATCGAAGACAGCGTGCTACAAATTCCGAATTACCTTTTTTATGGCAACGACGAGCAAAAGGGTTTGAACGAGATATTTAGCTTATACAAATTCACATTGGAAGAAAACACGCCATACGAAGAAGACATTGCGCTTGACCCCGAACTGCTGGGTCTGGTCTTCGAAAATTTATTGGCCGAGTTAGACCCCAACTTAGAAGAAAACGCCCGGAGAAGCATCCGGCGACTGACCGGAAGTTATTATACGCCGCGAAAAGTCGTACAGGAAATGGTCAACGAATCGCTTTTCATTTATCTGAAAAAACACATCACACCCGAACAGACAGCCGGTTTATCCGACTTGATATTCAATGAAGAATACACTGTCGAAGATGATGATTTTTGCAGACGGATCGTTACGGCGATTGACAAGTTCAAAATGCTTGACCCTGCCTGCGGTTCAGGCGCTTTTCCGATGGGTATGCTGCATAAGTTGGTGGACATTCTTTATCTTGTAGATAGAAACAATGAGAAATGGATTGATTTGAAACTGCAGTCGGTTGACCCGAACTATCGCGATGAGTTTAAGGCAACACTTGTCCAACACCGAGACAACTATAGCCGCAAGTTGGGAATCATCCGCGACAGCATTTACGGCATTGACATTCAGCCATTGGCAGTGCAAATAACCAAACTTCGCTTCTTTATCTCGTTGCTGATTGACCAGAAAAACGGGATTACCCCGATGCCAAATATCGAAACGAAAATCATCTGTGCCGACAGTTTGAAAACTATAACACCCGATTTATTTTCTGACGATTCCATTATGAAACTTACGGAAGCCCGCAGAAAATACTATCAGCCCAACCTGGCGCACGAAGAGAAAGAGCAAATTGCAGAGAACATTGCAAATGAGTTGAATATTGTATTTCCCTCTTTTTCAAAGTTGGCTACCGGAAAATCCATTCCCGGACAAAACAAAGAATTGATTCGCGAATGGTTTACGCACGGTACGCTTGCCGCGCCGTTTTTTAACATGATTTTCTTTTATCCCGAAATCAAAGAACAGGGCTTCGACTGTGTGATGGGCAATCCGCCTTACGGAGGGACAGATATAACTGATGAAATGCGCATGGCTTTATTCGGGGCAAACATTAACGACAGAAACAGACGGAATCCCAAACCCGCAGGTAGCAAAGACCCTTACGGCGCATTTATTTCAAGGTTTTTGGCTTCCCGCATCAGCAAGCCGCCCTTGAAAAACGGCGGAGTGCTTGCGTTTATCGTGAGCGATACTTTTATGACCATCAAAAGCCATTTGCCGCTGCGTAAACAGATGATGGACAATTATATCCACAAGATGATTCGCGTTCATCCCGACACTTTCAGGGCAACCGTAAATACGGCCATTATCATTTGCGAACGGAACAGTAACAACAATTTTAATCCGAATCATGTTTGCCAGATGGTGGATATGACCAATATCAGTATTCACGACGATTACAGCCGTTTCGCCGAAGTATTGCACCAAACCGAAGGCGCTGATTTCGGCGAGGAGAAACAATCGGTTTCCAATCCGGAATATGCTATTTACTACTACCCGCAACGCCTGATTAAAACCAACAGCAACCTGCCGTTCTTTGTGGCAAGCCCCAAACTGTTTGCCTTGATGAATGATGGCAATGATAATGACAATATGCCCAACATATCCGTTAAGGACATTGGCGGAACGCAAACGCAAGTGAGAACTATTTGTTTGAACGGCAAAGAAATAGAAGTTGTTAAGTTGGGAGATATTGCGGAGGTGAAACAGGGACTGGCAACCGGTGATAACGGCGCATATTTATTTCAAAATCCGGAAGCAAGGGGGTCATACAGAAGTATCGATGATTACAAAGATTTTTTGCTTACCGATACGGATTTGGATACCATCAGAAATAACGAAACTTTGCGTCTTGCCGTGATAGACAAAGGTATCAGTAGAGACAATCCGAAAAGTGAACGGTATTTTGGTGGGAGGTATATTATTCCACATGATAAGGGGGGAGAAAGTGATGCGGAAACGGGGTGGCTTCCAAATTATTATGTTAAAACAAATTATTACATTGATTGGAGTGAATGGGCAGTTAATAAAATGAAAACTTTTACTATTGCTGATAGAATAAGGCAAAATAATGAGCCAAAAAGGATTTTACCGCACTATGAAACGACAACAAGTGCAATATTGAGAAATGATAATTATTATTTCTGTAATGGCATAGATTATTCCCAAACAGGTATATATTGCCCTACATTTAGAATTAATTCTGGAAGTAATTTCAATACAGAATCAACTTCGATATTTGGTAATTTTGAAACCAATTCAATGTTAGGATTTCTCTCTTCGAAAACGAATCGTTTTTTTATTAAAAATTTTATTGACAATACGGTACATGCTTCGGCTGATAAATTAAAAGAATCAAATATTGTTGCAGACAATAAAAAAAATGATTTAAAAATATTTGTCCAACAAATTATTAATCTTCAAAAATCCACCCCCCGTTACGATTACGCCTCCAACGAGCAAATCGAAATCGATAAATTGGTTTACGAGGCATACGGATTATCTCCCGAAGACGTGGAAGAAGTAGAAAACTGGTATGCCCGGCGTTATCCGCGACTGTCGGAAGCCCAAAAACAGAACTTGCGCAATTTGGGCAAAAGTGATGATTATTTAGTGTTGTACGGTTATAAAACAGAAGAGAAATGAATTACTGGTTAGTTAAATTTGCCCCGTTCCGTTACAGTTGGCGTGATGTTTTGCGCAACGGCAGATTTGAGATTTACTCCGTTCGCAATCCGCAATCGCGCAATAACCTCAAATCCATGCAACTTGACGATTTGGTTTTGTTTTACCACAGTCAGGAAGAGCGTCAGGTAATGGGCATGATGAAAGTGATTCAAACAGCCCACCAGGACCCGACGACCGACAAACCGCAATGGGTAAGCGTAACGTTTGAGCCTGTCGAAACACTCGATCCGCCCGTACCGCTCTCGAAAATCAAAGCAACCGAATCATTACGGCAAATCCCGCTCATCCGCCAACCCCGATTAGCCGTTATGCCCTTGCGAAAAGAGGAGTTTGAAGGAATCATGCATTGTGCGATTTAACAGATAGTATATGTAAAGTTGTCGCACATGAAATAGAAAAGATACGAATTACGATTCATACACGTTAATAATACAAAAACGAACAATATGTCCCTGCCAATAAACATAAAGGATTTAGTTCACGGTCAATCCGTTGAGTGGGAACGCCTCGAATTCAAGCGTGGATGGAATCCCGAAGAGATCATACATACCTTGTGCGCTTTTGCGAACGACTTGAACAACTGGGGAGGCGGTTATGTCGTCATAGGTATCGAAGCGGATAACGGAATTCCTATATTGCCTCCTTCGGGATTGCAACGGAACCAATTGGATAAAATTCAAAATGAGATTCTGGAGCTGGGTAACCGCATTTTACCGGCATATTTGCCTATTATCCAACCATACGTGTTGGAGGGGCAGACTATTTTGGTGTTGTGGTGCCCTGCCGGCGATCATCGTCCCTATTCAGCGCCTGCAACACTTGGCGACAAATCGCAACGACGATACTATATCCGTTCCGGTTCGAGTACGGTCGTTGCCAACAATGAGACTTTACGACGCATGTATGAATTGGCAGCCCGTGTCCCATTCGACGACCGTATCAACCAGGAGGCTACAATTGACGATTTCGATTTAGGATTGATACAGGCATATCTGCATGAAGTGAAAAGCGACCTTTATGAAGAAAGTAAATATATCAGTTTGGCCAATCTTACGCGAAACATGCACATTGCCAAAGGTTCGGATGAATATCTGCTTCCGGTCAACGTCGGTTTGCTGTTTTTTTCGCGTATGCCTGAGAAATTCTTTGATCGGGCATGGATCGAGGTTGTCTGGCACAAAGACGATGTTGGCGACAACTTTACCGAACATTATTTCAAAGGCGCATTGCATCATCAGTTGCGTGATGCCCTAAATTTTATCAAAACAAACATCATTCACGAACATGTGATAAAAGTTGCCAATCAGGCAGAGGCATTGCGTTTTTACAACTATCCTTTTGAAGCGTTGGAAGAAGCGCTGTCGAATGCCGTTTATCATAAGAGCTATGAATTAAGAAGTCCCATTGAGGTTCAAATATTTAAGGACTGCATCACTGTCTTAAGCTATCCGGGACCCGTTCCTCCCGTTGGCCAACAGATACTAAAAAAACAAAAGATTATTGCCCGAAATTATCGTAACCGGCGTATTGGCGATTTTCTGAAAGAACTCGACTTGACCGAAGGTCGCGGTACCGGTTTCCCCAAAATGTTCCGAATAATGGAAAACAATGGTTCACCTCAACCCATCATTGAAACAGATGCAGAAAGCAACTACTTCATGGTAACGCTGCCAATCAATCCGAAATTTGTGGAAACGACGACTAAAAGCGGTATGATTGGCGTCGGTGACCAAGCTGGTGACCAAGCTGGTGACCAAGTTAACGACCAAGTTAAACATTTGATATTTAATTCATTAAAAGATATTATTTCATACGTAAACGAATTTAACGACCAAGCTAACGACCAAGCTGGTGACCAAGCCGGTGACCAAGTTCAAGCTATTTTGTGTAATCAACTCCATAATAAAATAGAGGAAGTTTTAACGATTGCTGCTCGATGGGTAAAACGTGATGAATTGTTTGCCGCCATGAACTTGAGCAATCACCACGATAACCGAAAAAAATATTTAGACCCGCTGCTGAAGATCGGCTGGATAGAAATGGAATTTCCCGACAAGAAAACAAGTCCTTATCAACGGTATCGAACTACAGTTTCCGGGAAAAAATTACTAAGAATAATCAATAAAAAATGAAAATCATCGAGTTGATTTACGGCTTGTGCGGCTTGAAGGAGGCGGAGATGAAAATAATTGAAGTAAAATATAAATCCCTTAATAAACAACAATATGATACATAAGTTAATTTTGAAAAATTTTAAGAAATTTGAAGAAGAAATCTTCTTATTCAATAATTTCGATTTGATTGTCGGCGTTAATAATAGCGGGAAAAGTACTGTTTTACAGGCATTGGCAATTTGGCAATATTGTGTGGAACAATTTAGAATAGCTCGAAAAAAAGGACAAAATGGAATTCAAATTGTCCTTCCAAATTTCACAGCGCTCCCGGTTCCTGAATTTAATTTGCTTTGGAAGGATCGGACAGATAGAAAATATGAAAACAACGCGGAAAAACCGGGTAATAAAAATCAGATTTACATTTTAATAGAAATAGATGTATATTGGAGAAGTCAAAATGGCGAAGAGAAAAACTTTTGTATACAAATGCGTTACCAATCGCCGCAGGCAGTTTATGCAAAACCGCTAAACGGATGGAAAGAATTTCACCAGGTAGACCAAAGCGGAGAGATGCCATACATTGTTTATGTTCCACCTTTTTCAGGGTTGGAGCCGCACGAAAGATGGCTTGCAGAAGGAAATGTAAGACAGAACATTGGTAAAGCACAACCCGGTTCAGTATTAAGAAATTTATTATACAGAGTTGTTGACAGGGAGAAAATTGCCATTAAGGACAACCCTGACTGGCAGGAAATAAATGCACGTATCAAAGAATGGTTTGGAATAGAATTGCAAATTCCTGAATATGACCCTGTTTCAAGTACAGAGATTGTTGTTGAATATAAAACATCAAATAAAAAATCATTCGATATTATTTCCGGAGGCAGCGGTTTTCATCAGATATTAACGCTTTTAGCTTTTATGTATGGCTACAAAAAAACGACAACAATTTTGTTTGACGAACCGGATGCACATTTACATGTAAATCTGCAACGAAAAATTCTTAATTATCTGAAACAAAATGCCCAAACTCAAATATTAATTGCTACTCACTCGGAAGAATTTATAAAAAATGTTGATGTTAGTTCAATTTTTTCCGTGTTATCCAACAAACCGAAACGCGTTCAATCGCCAAATGCTATCATTACAGCATTGAGCGCCGTTGAAAACATTGATATAGTTCGTACGCATGATGCGCCTTTTATTCTATACTTGGAAGGGGAAGATGATGAACGCATCCTGTCGGAATGGGCTAATACGTTGAATAAGAATGAAACATATCAAAAATTTTATCCTTATTTCTTACGCGGGTCTACCAAAAAGGAAATGCGAAAAAAAGCTGACGATCATTATAGAGCATTACAACAAATTGTGCCGGATTTGAAAAGAGCCATATTGTTTGATTATGACAATGAAAATGAGGCGTTCAATCCACCTGATAACCAACCTGTTTTAAATGAATGGAAACGTAAAAATATAGATAATTATTTATTGGTTCCTCAAGCATGGAAACGGGCTGTGGAACGTTACAGCAATATTCAAGGATTGTTTTTGGAGCCTTACAATTCCGTAATTGATGATTTCTTTTCAAGACAAGGACTAACCCTAACAAATGGGAGTTCATGGAAAAATATTGAAACACCCGGTTTTAGATTTGTGGATGGGAAAAAATTGCTTTTTGAAAATCAAGACTGTCTTTTTGAAATAATTAGAAATATGGATGACACACAAATTAAAATAAACCGCTCATCTGTTGCAGCTTCTATGACGCAAGATGAAATCCATGAGGATGTTCTATTGTTATTTGATAATTTGGAAACAATTATTAACGGATAATGAATATAAAAATGGAAAAAGTATTAGTAACAGTAGAATTGACAGATAACAATTATTGCGCTTATCTTGAAAAACTTCCGGGATGCGTATCAACCGGAAAAACATTTGACGAACTGAAGAAAAATATTGCGGAAGCGGCAGCATTTCATCTCGCCCAACGTTACGTCAAGCGTGCGACCACCTTTGATAGACTGAAAATTATCAACAAAATCGCCGACCTGCGCTTCCGTCAGCTTTTCCACAAGGGCTGCCGCCTCCTTCTCCGTCGAAGCATGTAACGCCATCCCGCGTGCCAGCTGCTCCAACCCGTCCTTTCGCGCTCCTTGAAACTTATCCGCAAGTAACGCCAGAATCTTCTCTCTCATTCAAATAACTTTCCATTTAACACCGCAAATATAATGCGTATCATAATAATACACGCAAACCCAAACGACGACATTTGCACAACTTTTCAACATTGCACAATTGCGGCAATGGCATATCCTCCGTTGAACGAAGTGAAAAATCAAAAAAAAACATGGAAATGAGCGGATTCTAAAAAAATGTTCTTACCTTTGCGAAAAATTTAAATATGCTATGGATTATTCTGACTTAAAACAAAAAACAGTATTCGACCTTACTGACAATGAGGATTTGATATTCAAAACAACAGGACGTAAAACAAAAGAAGACAAGGATGATTATATTTACTTGACTCATCCTGTTAATAGAATGCGTGATATTATAAGATTTTGTGACTTAACCGGTAATAAGGAATTGGAAAAACTCGCTCAAAAAGCGCTTAAAATAGTAACCAAGGAGTGGCATGACAGCATTGAGCGTCAGGAAAGAGAAAATCCGGGATTAATTGTAGATTGACTTACTTTATAAATCCGTTTTGCTTCAACCAGTTTTCCATGTCCGGTTGTTTCCATTCATCTCTGCACATTTCAACAATTTTATTCTCTTCTGTTTTTGTTGCATTTTTCCCGTCTGCCTTCTTTAATCCGCCTTTAACCAATCCGCTTTTTAAACCTTCATCCTGTTTTGAGTATAGTTCATTGTATAAATGCTTTTGAACTTCTTTTAAAACTTTACCGGAATCCAATCCAAGTTTATTTATAATAAAGTCGTAATTGGTTACCATATCATTGTAGCCAGTTGAGCCTCTGCTGTTCATATAATTTTGGTGAGGAGTTGTGTTACATCCTAATTTTGAATAAAATTCAGGCAATGTTTTTCTCGCAACAAACTCGTTTGCAAGTTCCATACTTTTGCGGCTTTGAGATGTCTTACTCCCTGCCGAATCGGTTCCCTTATTCCTGTTATGCGTAATTTCATGCCAGTAGGTGGCCATTGCATCAGCTTCCTTATCCGTTATGTCGAACGACTTTTTATTTCCGATTTTTTCCATTGCCGACCGTACTTTATCCAAGCGATCTTTTGTCAGTTTTATGTCACCGGAAGACCTGACCGATGAACCGTTATTGTTCGGATTTGTTTCCAATTCCAATTTTCCAACCCCGTGTTCAAACCATTTGTCGCTTGTAAATTCGTCATTTATCTGCTTTATTGTATCATTTACGGAATCGGCGTCCGGATAACTTGTTTTCATAGCTTTATGCGGCGTATCCTGGTTTATTGGGACATTTTCTTTTCCAGTATGTATTTTCTTATCAACCTTTTGTTCATCCGCTAAAACCGGCCTCGACCGTCCTCCCGTTGCAAACCTCAACCCCTCCGACAAATCCCCGTTCACAAAGTTATCCTTAATAAAATACGGCGTCGACGCCCATCCGTCCTGTTTCGCTTCATTTTCCGCCACCCAGTCCTTAAACCCCTGCTGAACATCCGTAACCTCATTCTTTGCCGTCAGTTTCATATACTCCTCGCCATACAGCGCACTCCGCAAGTCCGACAGTTCCTGCGCATCAAAATCATCCTCGTCTTTCAGTATCGGCGTCGTATAGCACATGCATTGCGGGTGCCACCCCTTGAAAACAAAATCCTTTGGATACTTCCCCTTGAATTTTTCACACAGCTTGCACTTGAATACATGCTTCCTGTTTGCCCTGTGAACCTCGTACCCGACAATAAAATCCAACTGCTCCATACGCTTATGGTCTGATTCCCTGCACGACACGTTTACCTCCGTCCGTGCCAGCCGCATCGCATTCTTGCTCGACGACCTGTACACACCCTGACCAGGATGAAACGCCTTTGCCGCTTTCATACATAAAAAATCAAGCGCTGACAATTACCCAACTTTTCAACAGTTCGAAACAAGATTGATATTTTTTTAATAAAATGTTCGTTTTTCTGATTATTGTTAATATTTTTGTGGTATAATCATTTATAAAAAAACGATATGAAAGATATTGAAGATTGGATTTGTTTTAGATGCAAGCATTATCAGAAGCGAACAGAAAGTCAAAATGCAAAACTCTTTTTCTGCCCTTTCCCATATCCCCCTGATCGGGAAATAAGACCTGAACCTGAACCCGCTGTTAAAGGAATAGCCGCCGTATCAAGTGACATCGGCTTGTACTCATTGATCGCTGTCTCGACCGATTATCACAAATTCAAAATAGGGAGCAAGCGCGTCCTGTCCTGCCACTGCAGTTCCGCAAAAACGACAATACGGCTATAGTTTGCCACTTCATCAACAACCAGATTACCAAATGCCGATTCTGAAACAAAAAGCGGAAATTCCCGTTTTTTGCCACCTGCGCAAAGTAGGATTTTTGCCGGTCATCGCATATTGTAAGTATTGCTCCTGCATATTCAATCGTCTTTGCCGGTTAAAAATCGTTTGCCCTTTTCGGTAATCAGGTATTTCTGATTGGGAGATGTCGGCTTTTCCGGATTTGTTTTTCTGATTAAGCCAATGGCTACCAAAGGTTTGATATAACTACGATTAAAGAAACTTTTATCTTTGAAATATAGCAGTTCGACCAATTCATCTAATGAAGTAGGCATTCCTGCTAATATCAAGATAACTATAATATATTGAAGTTTTTTGTACGGTAGCTTAGTGACTTTTTCAATCGAACTTAGTGACAGCTTAGTACCATTTTCATCTGAACTTAGTATCTGTTTGTCTTTATCTGTTTGATTATCTGCGACATTCTCTTTTTTCTGCCTGGTACGATGTTTTGATAAACTTGGTACGAACTTAGTGATATTTTCAATCCAACTTAGTGACAGGAAAGAAATCCGGTCTTCCCAACTCATCTTGTGAAGTTGTCCGTCTATCTCAACATTTTTCAGCGATTCGGTCAGTTTTGGTCGCCATTTTTCGTCTAATTCCAGCCACTTGAACCACTCATCAGTAAAGTCTGACATCGTATAGCGTACCAATGGGATAATCGTTCTAAACATTGTCCGGTCAATAAAAACAGGCGTTGCATTTTCGACATATCTTGGGAGGTATTTTCGCGTGTTTCGGATACCGGAGCCGATTTCTTCAGCCCATCCAAGCGCCATAAAGAACTTTCGAAGATTCGGATTTTTGGGGTGCGGGTTGAAATTATTCAAGTCCATGACGCCGTTGAAATGGGGATTGTTAGGGTTGAGGGTTCGCACGGCGTCTTCTTCGATAATCACTTCTGTAGCAGTCGCATCCGTATATTCGCGGTGAATAATGATGTTTCCGATTACTTCCCTGAAAATTCTGTCACGTAAATCAACACGCTGGACGCCTTCCAAATAGAACTTGTCGGGCAGGTAGCGATATAAAAATTCTTTCAGTTTCTGATAAGTATCTATCAAATTAGTGCGCAGGGTAAGCCGGTCATCCCAGCGGTCTTTGTCCTTGATACGCACCATTGCCTCCACTTTGTAGGCAGGCAACAGATTTTGAATGGTCAAATCTTTTCCGAAAATCAGCGCAGCCGCCAACGAAAAACCTTCGCGATTGTTTTCGTAATCGTTCCAATGCAATGAGGCTTCGCGCAGCATTTGCATGTTATCCACATTTAGCCATGGATGTTCAGGGTTAAAACCTCGAATAATATTTCGAGCCTTTGTAAACAATGCCTCATCCATATCCGACATTTTCAGTCCGGGGTAAACATGCGTTTCCGTATAGATATTTCCCTTTCTCAGGAAAAGTCTGCGAATGGTGTGCTGATGACCGGTTACATCCATATCGGTTTCAAATTCGCGAATATAAACCCTTCCCGCATGGTCGTGTACCTGCGAACCGGCGGGCACCTGTATCACGATGATCGTTTTCCCCCTGTATTCAACAGACGACGGATTCAGATACATCACAGGGTTGATATTGTCTTTAGAATTGAGCGCAGTAGCAATATTTTTCAGAAAAGTTGCCCTGTATTCGGGTTGAATACCCGAAACCGTACCGTCGTCATCAACACCCAGCAGTATATAGCCACCCTTCGTATTGGCGAAACTCACAACCGTCTCGTACAGCGAATGAGGCACTTTTTCCCTCGCTCGCTTGAACTCGACGTCAATGCCCTCGCCCTGTGCTATTATCCTGTCTATTTCTGCTGTTGTCATACCTGAAAATTTATGCAAACGTACATGAAAAATTCGGATTTTCCAAGCGTGTTGAATAATAATCACCCCCTTCCGAAGACACGCGAGCCATTGGCGTTTGAGGAACAATGATATATTTAAAGTGTAATCATTTTATTATAAAGTAAATGGATGACAGATTTACTTAAAAAAACAGACGGTCTTGCCATGAACATACGCGCATACAAAATTTGTAACTACTCAGGAGCAGTATTTTTAACAATTAGCCAGGTCGAATAAAGCACAAAAGACATCTTGGCACAACCTTGCCCCTTGAAAACATAGCACCGCCGTTGTTCCTATTAAAGCAATGTGTAACGATTTGGATGCACGCGATGTGAAGGTGTAGGCGTTCGATTTTTCCATTTCGGGAAAAATGCTTTACTTTGCAATGAATTTATCGAATGAACAAAGAATTTTAAAAGAAGCAGTTAAGATGTTAGAACAAGACGGATGGTATCTTATCTACATAAAAGGCGACCATCGGCAATTCAAACACGAAACTAAAAAAGGGAAAGTAACGGTAAACGGTAAATTAAGCGACACATTAAGTCAGGAGTTATTAATCAGTATTTGGAAACAGGCCGGGCGGAAATACGGTCTTCTCTACTCATCTTGTTATTTGATAATTTGGAAACAATTATTACGGGATAATGAATTGCCAAACCGCACAAAAAAAAAATTAAAAAAAAATTTGGCAATTTATAAATAGTCCATATCTTTGCGGTGTAGAAATACCGTGTACTGCCGCACGTAAAACTCACGTGTAACTGCTCATTTGAGTTCAAAGACACAGCTTAAGTATAGTTTCCCGAAGTACTGGGACGCATTTTTGCGCAGACGATGGCTATACAGGTTAAATTGCCCGATCAAAAGAATTGAAAAAGGGAAGAAAAAATCTTCCCTTTTTTATTTTGACGTTTTTTCGAGCCATCCTTTTTTGAAAATATAGTCCCTTTCAATCTCATACCATTGACCATGCCTGTTTATCAGCACTTTTTTAGCGTCCTTTCACAATCCGCCGCGTAAAACCGTACTTGCTGTCTTTCTTTAAAAACGCATTTACCTCCGCAAGCGTAGATATAGTCACAATCGTAACAACGCCGCCAAACTTCAACCAGAATCTTCTCTCTCATTCAAATAACTTTCCATTTAACACCGCAAATATAATGCGTATCATAATAATACACGCAAATCCAAACGCCGACATTTGCCCAACTTTTCAACACCGCAAAACTTTTCAAAAAAAAAGTGTTCGCAAATTTGTAAATAACCAAAAACAGCATTACCTTTGCACCTTGAAATACAATTTCGGGCACATGATTGTCACATTTGTAAAAGAATACTTACGCGAACTGTATGAAACCGGAACAACAGACGATAAAAAACATCGCTTTCAACCCGGAATCATGCGGAAATACAAATACTGCATCAGCTCGCTCATATCCGCAGGCAGCATTGCAGCAATAAATTTATTATGATTACGATAAAAGGAGTCGACCCCCGAATGATAGCAAACAACCTGACGCCATACGAACCGATTCATCCGGGCGAACTGCTGAAAACAGAAATCCAATACCGCGGCGTCTCACAGCGCAAACTTGCCGGACAGACCGGTATTGCATATTCAGTCCTGAACGAAGTGCTCAACTGCAAGCGACCGGTTACAACAATATACGCGCTGCTCCTTGAAGCAGCCCTCGATATAGAATCCGAAATGCTAATCAGGATGCAGGCCGACTACGACCTGCAAACCATACGCAGGAACAATTCATGGAACGAACGCCTCGCAAACATCCGCAAAATGGCCGTAACCATCTGACACACAACTTTTCAACATTGCAAAAATAGTGACAACTCCGTCCGTTACAGCCCGGTTAGTGAGCGTAGTCGAACTATGACCCGCAACCTGCCGTTGGTTTCGTAAGTTAGTTTCGTAAAATTGTTAAATAAACGTAAAATCCGAAAAATATTTGATGAGATGTTTGGATAGTTGTAAAAATACTACTACCTTTGTATCGTCAATTAAATAAAACGGTTCTATGAAGATTTGGAAAGTAAGAGAAATTATCCGGTATATTGAATCTGACGGATGGTTTCAAATAAAAACGAAAGGCGATCACCGGCATTTTAAGCATCCGACAAAGAAAGGTCGCGTTACGGTTCCCGGAAAATTGAGCGACGACCTTGACATTAACACGGCAAAGAGTATTTTAATGCAGGCAGGGTTAATATAAGCCATGTCAAAAAATAGAATTATATGGAAAAAATTAAAGCAACAGTAGGAATTACAGAAAGAAATTATTGTGCTCATGTGATTATCGGCGATGGTATTGCCGTTGCAACCGGTAAAACATTTGACGAGCTAAAACAACAAATGAAAGAAGCGGTAGAATTTCATTTGGAATGTTTGCGCGAAGATAACGAGGAAATACCTGTTCAGTTCGCACATGAATATGAATTAGTGTACCGTTTCGATACTCAAAGTCTTTTACAGCATTACAACGGAATACTGACAAATTCATCTCTTGAACGCCTTACAGGTATCAATCAGCGTCAATTACAGCGTTATGCTTCCGGCGTAAGCAGGCCTCGCGAAGCGCAGGCATTAAAAATATCTAACGGGCTTCACAGGTTGGGAGCGGAACTGTTAGCCGTAGAACTGTAATTTAGTTGACGTCCTTTTTTACGGTATTATGCCCGCTCCCGAAAAGAGCGGTTTTTTTTCATTTTTTCGTAACTGCTCAGGAGCAGTATTTTTAACAATTAGCCAGGTCGAATAAAGTAGAAAAGAAATCTTGGCACAACCTTGCCCCTTGAAAACATAGCTCCGCCGCTGTTTTTATCAAAGCAATATGTAACGATTTGGATGCACGCGAAGAGAAGGGTGTTGGCGTTCGATTTTTCCATTTCGGAAAAAATGCTTTACTTTGCAATGAATTTATCGACTTTGCAATGAATTTATCGAATGAACAATGAATTTATCGAATGAACAAAATGAAAGTTTGCAAGAAATGTATATTGACGGATGCTTATCCCGGACTTTCCTTCAATGAAGGGGGGGCGTGCTCCTTTTGTGCTGCCAATCACGTGTTTGAGCCTTATGGGGAGGATAAGCTGTTACGGATTTTAGCGGAGGCAAAAGCCCGAAAGAAGGGTGCGTATGATGCTTTGGTACCGTTAAGCGGCGGAAAGGACAGCATGTACATACTATATTTAGCTGTCGAGGTTTATAAGCTGAAAGTCATGACAATGACGTATGATAACGGTTTCACCAGCGAACTGGCTGTTGCCAATATGGATCGGGCCGTAAGAAAAATGAATGTGCGGCATGTGGTCTGCAAGCCTGATGCCGATGTGCTGAAAAGGATATACAAGAACATGCTACTTCGTTCGGGCGATGTTTGCGGCGCCTGTGGCATAGCCATTAAGGCGCAGATGTTCAAGGTGGCGCACGATCATGGGATACCCGTCATTTTGCTGGGCACATCGCCGCTGGAAGAAGATTCGTTTCTGCCCGACACGACGCAGGATATCGGTCGTTTCAAATACATCATGCGAGAAGCCGGATGTATCACAAAAAAGGAAATGAACGACTTTTTGATCTATCCGAACATGAATTTTTTCAAACTGTCGATAGGCAAGCGCACCGGACGCTTTGCTAAGGAGGTTTGTCCGCTGTTCTACCTGAAAAACCCGTCGGACAGGGAGATGGGTGAACTTATTGCGAAAGAATTGGACTGGGAAGAGGATACAAGCCGTGAATATTCAAAACATTTCGACTGTGTTGCCGAGCCATTTACAAACTATGTCCGTTACCATATCTATGGTTACGAAAGGCGAATGTGCCAGTATAGCACGATGGTACGCCGTGGTGAGATCACAAGGGAGAAGGCAGTCGATTTGCACCGAACCGATCGCGTGATGGATAAACCGGCTAATTATCAGTCTGTTCTTGATATGCTGGACATTCAGGAAGCGGATATGGAGCGCGTCCTCAAGATCAGACCGCTGAAATATGAAAGGCATGTATCGAAAGCCAACAAGTGGTTTATCAGACTTGCAAGGCTGGTGAAATGACAACTCTCGGCGTCATGCTGAACTTGTTTCAGCAATTTGAAATCCAGACACGGTAAAAAATGACTAATGGATTTCAAAAACTTCAAAGAAATTAGTATTTTTGTGCCGTAATTGTAAATTGTCGATGCAGATCATATACGATAGAGCTGATTGGAAAGAGGAGGCGGCAGTGGCTACTGTCGGCTTTTTTGACGGCGTACACGCCGGTCATCGCTTTTTACTGCGGCAGTTGTGCGACCTGGCAAAGCTGCGTCGGCTTCCCGCTGCGGTTATTACTTTTACCGTACATCCGCGGGGCGTGCTCCATGCCGACTGTCAATCCAAATTGCTTAACTCGTTTGAGGAGAAATTGTCGCATCTGTCCCTGACCGGGATTGATTATGTCATCGTGATGGATTTTACACCGGAGCTGGCTGCATTGACGGCCCGCGAGTTCGTCACCAGCGTGCTTGCTGCGGAATGGCATGTGCGTACCTTGCTGACGGGGTTCAACCACCGTTTTGGATACAGGCGCGCCGATGGATTCGAGCAGTATGTGGATTATGGCAGGGCGTGTGGCATGGAGGTGGTCAAGGTTGCCTCATACGACACGGAGCAAGGGATTGCCGTCAGTTCTTCCGTCATTCGCCAACGCATTGAAGCAGGCGACATGGTGGCTGTATCGCGGTTGTTGGGCTATCGCTATCGGTTGAAAGGACGTGTCGTAAGCGGGCATCAAATAGGGCGCCTGATAGGTTTTCCTACTGCCAACATGGCAGTTGACGAGCCGCTTAAACTCATCCCGCGTAACGGATCCTACGCCGTCGGGGTAACCGTCGGCGACCGCCAGTACAAGGGAATGGCGTATATCGGTTCGCGTCCGACAATCGGAAACGACGATTCATTTCGTATCGAAGTGCATATCTTTGACTTTTCAAAGGCTATTTATGATGAGCCTGTCACCGTTGAATTTGTTGCGTTTATCCGCGAAGAACGGAAATTCAATTCGTTGGACGAACTCGGCCAACAGATGGCGGAAGATGAAAAAACCGCGTTGCGGTTGTGTAGGGGCGCACTGCGTTCGCCCTATTCGTAATTAACTATAGCTTTATCGTATGTTTAATAATGTAATAGATTTATTGAAAGGAATGATTTCGATTCCTTCTTTTAGCCGGGAAGAAAAGGAGGTGGCTGATTTTTTGCAGGCGAGCTGGGAAAAAGCCGGACACCTCGTCGACCGTCAGGGCAACAACCTCTGGCTGTCGACGGCGGTTGATCCTTCGAGGCCGACCATCCTGCTTAATTCGCATATTGATACGGTACGACCGGTTGCCGGATGGACAAGGAATGCTTTCGTTCCCGACAGTTCGGAAGCGGACGTGTTGTATGGATTGGGCAGCAATGATGCGGGGGCATCCGTCGTTTCGCTGTATGCAGCCTTTACTTTGTTGTCGCGAAAGGAGCAACCCTATAACCTGATCTTTCTGGCTTCGGCCGAAGAGGAGGTTTCGGGGAGGAACGGGGTCGAGCGTGTACTGGCGGCACTACCGGAGATGGCATTTGCCGTTGTTGGCGAGCCTACCGGCATGCAGCCTGCTGTTGCGGAGAAGGGGCTGATGGTACTCGACTGCACGACGACGGGAAAAGCCGGACATGCCGCCCGCGACGAAGGGGTGAACGCCATTACGCTTGCTGTCAGGGATGTGGAATGGTTCAACAGTTTTCAATTTCCCGACCGGAGCGATTTGCTAGGGCCTGTAAAGATGAGTGTCACCCAGATACAGGCAGGTACGCAACACAATGTGATACCGGATCGCTGTACGTTTGTCGTCGATGTCAGAAGTAACGAGTGTTATACGAACGAAGCGTTGTTGCAACAGATAAGAGAACATGTCGGGTGTGAAGTTGTGCCGCGCAGTACAAGGCTTCAGTCTTCATGCACGCCGTTGTCGCATCCGTTCGTACAACGGGCTATCCTGCTCGGCAAGCAACCGTTCGGTTCGCCTACCATGAGCGACCAGACGCTCATGCCCTTCCCATCCGTCAAGATGGGTCCCGGCGATTCGGCACGCTCGCATGGCGCCGACGAATATGTTCGCCTGTCTGAAATTCGTGAAGCGATCGATACGTATGTGACACTGTTGGACGGACTGATTAGTAATTTTTTCACTTCGTGAAAAGAACTCCTTCGCACCTCGACATAGTCAAACAGGTTTGCCTCTGCACTCGGTTTGTCGTCGTTTAGTAATTAGTAATTAGTAATTAGTAATTAAAAATAACCGTGTTCAAAGACGCAATACGCACAATAGGCGCCCGTTATTTCGTGGCTTTCCTAAACTTGTTGTTGATTTTTATCAATAGCAAGGTGTTGGGGCGCGAAGGGATGGGCGTGGTCGGTATCGTGTATGCTTCGGCCAACCTGATCGTTATCTTCAACAGTATTTTCTGCGGCAATACGATCGTCTATTTCATGAACCGGTATAATCTTCGGTGTGTGTTTTTCCCTGCCGTCGTTTGGGCTTTTGCGGGCGCTGCGGTGGCTTGCCTGACGTTCCATTTTCTTCATCTTTTGCCCGAAGGATATGCGTTTGCCGTTTTTGGTCTGTCGGTGTTGATCTCGCTTGTGACGGCCAATTCGATGATGCTGCTTGGTAAAGACCGTATGAACCGCTTTAACATCCTGTTTATTCTGCAAGGCTCGCTCCTGTTCGTGCTGTTGATTGTGTTTTATTTTATCGCTGGTTACAAGGATATTAATGGGTATCTTGCCGGACTGTTCGGCGCATCTGTCATCGCTTTCCTGGTCAGTTTCTTTTGGCTGATTCCGTATTTGGGGAAAAAGCACAACAAGCCGGTCGGCAAGCCCTTTCCAACCATACTAAAAGAGATGTTTTTTTACGGTCTGTGGAGCAGTGTGGATAACATGGCAGAGGGGTTGACGACGCGCCTGAACTATTTTCTGATACAGCATGCAGGCGGGTACGGGCATGTCGGTCTGCTTGATTCAGGAACAAAAATATCGGAGAGCTTGTGGCATATCAGCAACAGTGTCAGCTACATAGCTTATAATCAAGTGTCGAAGACGACCGACCGCATGCAGCAGAAGCGCATCACGCTTCAATTGTTTAAACTGACGTACTGCGCGCTGATCGTCGTTATGTCGATCGTTGTTTGCATACCCGAACGGGTCTATACCGACTACCTGCTGACGGCGGAGTTTGCCGGTATTCGCGCTGTCATAGCTGGATTGTCGTTGGGCATTGTGGCGTTGGGAAGCAACCGCATCATCAGCCATTATTTTATTGGCAGCGGGATGATCAAATACAGTGCATTTTGTTCGGCCCTTGGATTGGTGATCTTACTGGTGGCCGGAATTATTCTGATACCGTTGTATGGCGTGTTGGGGGCGGCCATCACGTCCAGCATTGCCTATTCCGGCATGCTGTTGTTCTCGTTGGCTGTCTTCATGAAGCAGACCGGCGCCTCGTTCATCGAACTGTTTCCCTCGAAAGCCGACTGGTTGGCATTGCGCAACAAACTACATTAATATATATATGAACCCGAACCAAAAAATTACAAAACAGATGATTCGTATTGAAGCAAGCGTGTCGAAAGGGTGGTTGCATCAGACTGCCGGTTTTATTTTCGACAACAAGTATTATCTCGATCCAGTTTACCGGATGGAGCAGGATTTGAAGATACATGAATTTGTCAAGCAACGGTTTCCACGTTATCCGATATACAACATGGAGGCTAATTTGATGCAGGCAAAACATATGCGCGACAATCATGTGCTGGTGGGCGCCATCCAGCCTAACATGATATTGGCAGCCATCCTTGGCGCCGAGTTTTCATTTTTTGAAGATAAGGATGCCGACGTTGCAGGCAAGCCGCTCGAAGCCGTTTCGAAAAAAGAAGATTTGCCTGCCCTATCGGATATTTTGAATCATCCGCTTGTTCGCGAGCTGGATGGTCAGATCAATCAAATGAAGGCGACGCGCCCCGATCTGAGGGTGATACCGCCGTTTTTTTGGGATGAATCGGGGAGGGCAACCATTCATGGCATTGTCACCACCTCGTTGAAGCTTTCGGGCGACGGCATCCTGATCACCATGATGAACGATCCCGAACTGGCGCACGACATCCACCGCTGGATAGCAGCTGCTTACATTGAGCTGATCCGGCATTTTTCAGCATTGGCGGGGCTTCCCGTCACTTCCGTTCACGTAGGCGAATGTTCCGGAATGATGCTCTCGGCCGATTTGTACGACGATTTTATAGTTCCGTATGTTAATCTGCTTGGCAGGGAACTGGGGGCGGTACGGCTACACAGCTGCGGTTTGTCCGATCATCTTATCGAAACGATAACGCATATTGAAAATCTTCAAATCATCGATACCGGTTCCAACAGTTCCCTGAAACTGATCCGCAGCCTGAAAGGTGATGACTTCATGATACATGTCGCGCCACCGATGGAGCTGATGATGAAGGATGTCCCCCAATCCCGGATTTTGGAATGGCTTGACAAAACATTGGACGACAACCATAAGGGGCCGCTGCGCATTGCCTATCACTTGGAGCCTGATTACGAAATAGGCAACTGCCTTGCCATTCATGATGAACTCGAAAAGAGGGGCTTGACGATCAATGAGCGTTTGTTCTGAAAATCACAAACCGCATGGTCGGCAACCTGTTATTTTATCCGGTTTGCCGGAAGTGAGCGGTTGATTTCCAACCTGTCACTTTATCCAGGCTGCCGGATTGAGCTTGGTGCGTTCGTTCCATAGCTGGAAATGCAGGATCGTCTCGTTTCCTTTTGCCGTATCGGTAAATATTTTGCCTATGGCCTGCCTTGCTGCGACTGTATCGCCTGCCTTGACATATACATTGCTTAGATTGCTGTAGACGGTCAGGTAATCGCCGTGCCGGATGATCACGTTGTTGTTGAATCCGGGCATCACAAACACACGCGTGACAACGCCTTTGAAGATGGCGCATGCTTCGGAGCCGACTGTTGTCTGGATGTCGATGCCGTTATTGTTGGTGCGTACATGCGTTAAGTCCTGGTGTTGATGTTCTCCGAACGAGGAAACGATAGTATATTTGCCTGTGAGCGGGAAGGGCAGCCGCCCTTTGTTATTCATAAAGTCCTTTGAGATTTTTGCTTCCGATTCCAGCAGTACATAACTGCCTTTCGTTGTGGATGGTTTCGTTTCGGTCGTTCCCGAACCGGTTCGGGGAGTTGTTTTTTCTGACGATGCCTTCTCCGGCGTCACCTCTTCGGAAGTTGTCTTTTCGGACGTTGTCCTTTCGGACGTTGCCCTTTCGGACGTTGCCCTTTCGGAAGTTGCCGCCTCGGAAGTTGCCGCCTCGGAAGTTGCCGCCTCGGTAGATTTTGTCTCCATATCTATTTCCGTCCTGTTTTTTTCCGAATTTTTGATGTCTTCCGTGATGAGCCATTCAATTTGCCTGTTCAGGGCATCGGCCTCTTTTCTTTTTTGGTCGAGGATCCGTTGCAGGTCTTTCTGTTTGTTATTCAGGTCTCGAACTTCTTTTTGCTGTTGCTGCTCTTCCGAAACCATTTTTTTATTTTCATTTTCGCGTTGTGCGAGCAGGTCTTGCTTTTCCTGACGCGAGCTTTCCAACTCGGTTTTGCGCCGAACGACGTCCGTTTGTTTCACGCCAATCCGATTGGCTTCCTGTTTTTGCCAGTTGGCATACTCACGCAGATAACGCATGCGGCGATAGGATTGCGACAGGTCGTTGGCCGACAGGATCATCAACAATTTGTGTTGAGCCGAACGGTATTCCTGCCGTTGGTTTTGTATGGATTTGGCGTAATTTTCTTTTGTTAGCTTGAGGTCCTTGTCCAACAGTTCGATTTCAGTAGTCATCGTTTTTATCTTCCGGTCAATCTCTGCTATTTCCTGCTCCAGAATGGAGATGACTTTTTTCCGGGTCTGCAACTGTTGCGTGATAAGGTTCAGCCGGTTGAGCAGTGTTTTGGTGCTTGCATTCGTTTCGCTTAACAAAAGCGAGGTGAGTTCGATCTGTTTAAGTGCTTCTACCCGCATGACTTCCAGCTCTTGTGCCGAAAAGAGGCCATCGGGGATGACTGGCAGTTCTATTTTGGCGGGGGCTGCTTTTTGCGTGCCCGACGGTTTGCGGGCGGGGGTCGTTCTTTTGTTTTGAGCCGGTACGACGAGTGTCATGCAACAAAGAAGGAGGATAAAAAGCACAGGTCGTTTCATCATTTTCCGATTGAGTGAAGCATTTGTTCCAATGTGACGCGGTTGTATCCTGCCGGAACCGTAAAATCCATCGAGATGGGATGGTTGCGTTCGGGCGTGGAAAAGGCAAGAGTTACCGTTCCCTGCGTTTGGTCGGCCGACGACAATCGAGCCGTCATTTTCATCGGAAATATTTGGTCGTCAATGGCTTGAAACTGACTATACTGCCATGACAGCATTTGCTGTTCGAATTCGATTTTTGTCGACAGCAGTTTTTCGTCGCCATCTGCGGTGAAGGTAAATGACGATTCATGGATGTCCCTGAATTGAAATTCGGCCTGGTTACTATTATTTGTGATGCGAAACCGGCGGAAATGGTTTGATGCAATCCGGTTTTCGCCCGGCACAAACAGTTGATTTGTCAGTAACGCCTGCAAATTTTGAAAATTGAAGTCGACTGCCATTTCACTTTTCAGCCGTTGATAGTTCTCGGCTAAAAAGCGTTTATTCATTCTGTCAATGATTTTAATGCTGTCGTTCGACAGTTCGACACGCACCACTTCAACGCCCAGAAAAGGCTGGATGGACAATTGCAAGCGGTCGTCGCGAATCATTTTCAACTGTACCCTCGAACTGAATTCCTGTTGCATGCCGTTGAAGTCAAGATGAAGCCGCGCCGAAAAGGTATCGAAGTGGAAGGAGCGGTCGAGCACGGCGGTAAAAAATGCCTCATTCGATTTCATGATTGCGGCATTGGACGAAGTGATGGCGGTGGATGATTTACAACCAACCAGCAAGCAGGCAAAAACAATGCATCCCCCTGCTTTCCAAAGGCTACTGGTCATTTTTCTGAGCGTCCGCATCATCATCTATTTCACTAAACAGTTCATCTTCTGTTGCCTCAAAATAGGATTTCGCTGCAATCTTTTTATCGATTGTAGCTGTTTTCTTACCCCTTTCTCTTGCTTTTTCCCACTGTTCCACTGCTTTTTCCTTGTCGCCGGTCATATACAGGATGTCGCCATAATGGTCAGCCAGTTCCGCACTTTCGGTGCGATCCCTCGAAATGGCTTGTTCAATATATATTTTGGCCAGCATAAAGTTACCCTGCATAAAAAATATCCAGGCGTAGGTGTCTAAATAGGTAGCGCTGTTTGATTCCATTTTGATCGTCAAGGCGCTCATTCGTTCGGCTTTTGAAAGGTCTTTCTTCAGGAGTGACAGGTAATAGGCGTAATTATTCAAAACCAGTATATTTTTGTCGTTGTACTTCAGCGCTTCTTCATAAGCGTTGAAGGCCTTGTCGGTTTCTCTCATTTTAAAATAGGTATCGCCTATATGGCCATAGAATTCAGATATGGCAAGGTTGTTTTCGGCTGGAAGTAGTTTAATGGCAGCGTAATAGGTTTCGATGGCGGATTGAAATTCTTTTTTTCGATAATAGGCAATACCCAGAAAAAAATGAAACTCAACGGTCTCGGGAAATATTTCCTGACATTTTTCGCAAATTCGGATGACCTCGTCAAAATCTTCCATTTGTGCTGATAATCGCACAAGCTGCATCCATGCTTCCATATTTTCAGGTTCGCTTTCCGTTACGATCTGGGTTTGAAAACGCGCTTCATCAAATTTGTTTTGCATGATGAGATACTCGCCATACACCAATTTCAGCTGTGATTCGTCAGGGTGCTGTTCGAGTAATGTTTGAAACAGCACGTTTGCTCCGTCAATGTCCTGTCTGGAAAAATTCAAGTGCATGATGTAACGCGCCAGGATATTCAGTTTCGTATGGATGTCGAGCCGCTCATTGACTAACGCGATGCTAATCTGTTGTTCTGCAGAATCCCTTTGCCCGATTTTCTCATAATAGTTAGCCATTGACACCGGATAGTAGGGTGTTCCCGGATCTATTTCAAACGCCTTATGGAAATAGTACAGCGCCTGCTCCGTTTCATTCTGTTGCAGGTACATGTCGCCCAGCATGACGATATAACGGGCTTCCATGGGAAACTTGTCGATTAATTTTTTGAGTTCACCGAAGGCCAAATCCTTTTCCTCAAGCATCATATACAACTGGTATTTTTGTCTGGACAGCGCTTCGTGCATCCCCAGTGCGTTTTCCATTTCATTATACATGTCGATCGCTTTTCCTATTTCGCCCATCCGTGTATATGCTTCGGCTAAATAGAAGTTATACTCTTGTTTGTCAGGATGGATTTTGACAAGTTTTTCATATTCGTCGGCTGCTTCGCCAAACATTTCAAGACTGAAAAGCAACGTGGCCAAGGCGCTACGGTACTCGGGATTGTCGGGCGCATACAAGACTGCTTTTTTCATCAGTCCGACTGCTTTTTGCGTCTGGTCAAAAAAAGAGTAGAATGATGACAGTTCGAATAAGACGGAGGATGAGGTAGAATCGATTGAAAGACAATGTCGGAACATCTCAAATGCGGCATCGTATTTTTCGGCATTTTTCAGTTTTATACCTTCATAAAGGAAATAATCAAACTTTTTCGCTTCTGCCGGTGTGAGATTTTGCTTTTGGGGATCTACTTCCTGTGCGTGGGCAGAAGCGGCCACGCATACCGAAGCGGCAAATATGTACAAAAAAAAGTGGATGATATGCTTGTTTTTTAATGAACCCATTTCGTGTCGTTTTACTTATAACTTTTTACTTATAACTTTTAACTTATAACTTTTAACTATTAGCATTTTAACGGAATCCCGTATGTCCGAATCCGCCCGCGCCGCGTTCCGTTTCGTCAAGTGATTCTTCCGGTTGCCATTCGACTTGTGCATGGGAGGCGATGACCAGCTGGCAGATACGTTCGCCATCATTAATCACGAAGGGTTCCGGCGAAAGGTTGACTAAAATCACGCCTATCTCTCCCCTGTAATCGGCATCGATGGTTCCGGGCGTATTCAGCAAGGTGATGCCGTGTTTGATTGCCAATCCGCTACGCGGACGCAATTGGGCTTCGTAGCCTTTCGGTAAGGCGATGTAGAGGCCGGTCGGTATCAGTTTGCGCTCCAAGGGCTTCAATTCAACCGGTTCCGACAGGCAGGCGCGTATGTCCATACCCGCTGACGATGCAGTGGCATATTGCGGCAGCGGATGGTGTGACTTGTTTGCAATTTTAACTATCATAAAAATCTATTCTCTAAATGTAATTATCGCACAATTCAAGTGCAAATATAGATGAAATTTTTGAAATTCCATACAAACGGATAAAAATTTCCTACCAATGACGTCCCGCCCATTCGTCATTGGGAGCGTTCACTTTTGGGAGCGTCATGTAAATAAGCCGCAAAAGTTTGGAAATTATTATTATTTTTGCAGCCGATTTTAATGCAAAAAAAATATGGATACTATAGCAACGAAATATGTTTTCATAAAATTGCCTTTCTTCATTTCCTTGGCGCGATTTTTGCGGAAAGAGAGAGGCTATAACCGATATTTACCTGAAATATTTTTTTTGTGGTTTATATTGTGCATTTGCTCGTGTTGCGTTTCTGAAAAACGGGTAGCCGGCCATGACGGCGCGATCGATGTCGATTCGTTGATAGAACAATACAGAGACAGCGTCCTGTCGGATCCGGTCGCTGTGATTGACTATTTTAATACGATTACGGAAAAAGTGACGGATTCTATCCATTCCAATATGCTGTTGTTGACTATCGCCAGCAGTTACTGCTATTTAAACAGGGTGGATACTGCCATGATTTTATTTGACCGGATACTGGATTTTTGCAACCGCGAAGCGAATGTCGCATCCCATAATACGCGTACAATCGGCAGAATAAATGTTTTAAAAGCGTCCGTCTACAATTGTCGGGGCACGATATTTCAGGAATCAGGATTGCCGGATTCCGCTTTGATTAATTTTGAGAAATCGTACAGTTTGCATCCGACAGTCAGCGTTTGCATTAATATTGCAGAATCTTACAGTTTCAAAGGCAATTTACCTTTGGCCAGCCGGTATCTGCGAAGCGCTTTGCTGACTGCCGATTCGCTTCAGGAAGGTGAGAAATACAATTTTATCATCTTTTCGTCGATGGCTAGGTTGTATCATGATTTGGATAATTTCACATTAGCTGAACATTACTATGAAAAGGCGGCTCAATATGGTGAGTACATTGATGTACTGGATAAAATTTTCTTTGAAAACACGCGCGGGAATTTTTATTACCTCACAAAAGATTATGAAAAAGCGACTGTCTGTTTTCAGCATGCCGACCGGTTGGCTGAAACAATTTCGCAACCGCGTCTGCAAGCCATTGCAAGAACAAATATGGGAGAAATATTTCTGTTACAGGAAAACCCGGACTCTGCCCGTTTTTACATAGATTGTGCGAAAGAACTATTGGGACCGTTATTTTTTACGCCCCAGTTCAATTTTTACCTGACGGGACTGTATGCCGCGCTGGCATTAAAAGAAGACAATCTACGGGAGGCCGAAAAGTTATTAATGCAACCTTACGATACCCTGTCGGTAAATCCACAGTATGTTTATTTCCACAACCGGCGATTAGCGGATTATTATTTGCGAAAACAGGATTATCAAAAAGCATATTATTACAGGTCGGAAGCCGAAGCATACAACGACTCGATACGAAATGTCAAGATACTGAACAATATCGCTGAAATCGACGCGCGGTACAGACAGGATACCATCCTGTTGAAAAAAGATATACATATTGCCAAGGTCGAAAACAGCGCCATACAGTGGAAATATACGACGATTACAAGTATTGCGTTGTTTACGGTGGTATTACTGGCAAGTATGGGGATTATACTTTACCGCATGAAAATAAACGAATTACGCCATGTAAAGCAACATTCGACCATCGTCGCCCTGCGTATGGAAATAATTCGTAACCGGCTTTCGCCCCATTTCATGTTCAATGCGCTTCATGTTGTCATGCCAAGCTTCAGAAAATATAAGGAACTGGAAAATCCTTTCCGGAAGCTTATTCAGCTGTTGCGCGACAACCTGATTGCTTCGGAGCAGGTTGCCGTTCCGTTACAGCAGGAGATCGAAAGGGTACAGAATTACCTTCATTTTCAGGCATTAAAACAAACGCTAACAATCCGAACGGAGTGGCTTGTCATGCCGGAGGTATCGACAGAGACGCTAATTCCGTCCATGTCAATCCAAATTCCTGTGGAGAACGCCATAAAATATGCTTTCCTCCCGGATCATGCGGATGCGTGCCTGCAAGTCATGGCGAAGCCGGAGAACGATGCCATTAGCGTTACAATCGAAGATAATGGTACAGGATATAATCCAAACGCGCAACCAGATACCCAAAAAGGGACAGGATCGGGATTGACGATGCTGCGTCGCACCATTGAATTGCTCAATGCAAATAACATCAACAAAATAATTTTCAAAATAGAAAACAGGGAAACAGATGTTCCGCCCGGTCAGGGAACGCGCGTTTACATGTTTATCCCAACCCATTATAAATATGATTGGTAAAATCGGAACCGTCGTTGTTGACGACGATCCGGTTTCCATCTATTTGTTCATCAATAAGAATTGATCAACTCCAATAAGCTTGCGACAGCCTCTTCTTCGGGGATATTTTTCAAAACACAGTTTTTGCCTTTGTACAGGCTGACACGTCCCCGTCCGGCGCCGACGTAGCCATAATCTGCATCGGCCATTTCGCCGGGGCCGTTGACGATACACCCCATGATACCTATTTTCAAACCAGTCAGGTGCGAGGTGGCGGCTTTTACCTGTGCGATTGTTTTTTGTAAGTCAAACAGCGTACGACCGCATCCGGGACAGGATATGTATTCCGTTTTTGTGAAACGGACACGGGCAGCTTGCAGAATACTGTACATGCAGTTTTCCAGCATCTTCGCATTGCAAACAGCTTCGTCCTTGTGACATGTCATCAAACCGTCGCCGAAACCGTCGGTCAGTAATGTTCCGAAATCGACAGCCGCCTTGATTTGAACGGTTTCCATGTCGGTATCATCGTATTCGCGACGAAAAATGACAGGGACATCGCAGTCGCTTTCCAGCAACCGGTGCATAAATGCCCGGGCTTCGCCGACATAATGATTGTGCAGGGCGTTGAAGATGGCAATGGTACGCTTGTCATTTTTTAAAAGATGGATTGTCTGACTATTCAAGTCATTGTATGTTAGGTGAATAAACTTAGCATCCGGATAACAAGGGTTGGCGAGGACGCAACTACGTAAGCCAACCAAGTCGGAAAGGACGACCGGCGGATTTTCGCCTCCTATTCCATTTACCGTTCTGCTTTTTCGTCTGACCGGATTTGTCGGATTGTATTTTGGCGAGGCGATTGCTTTTATTGGCGGGTGGTTTTCGAGCGTCGAGATGTACTGAGCCAATTTTCGGGCGACCGGCATCTCGGCTTCCGGCTCTTCGCTTAGCGATACGCGGATCGTATCGCCATACCCGTCTATCAATAAGGCGCCGATACCGACAGCGCTTTTGATCCGGCCATCTTCGCCATCACCGGCTTCCGTTACGCCAAGATGAAGTGGGAAATGCATGTTTTCGGCATCCATCGTACGGACTAACAGCCGGACGGTACGAATCATGACAACGGTGTTGGAGGCTTTGATCGAAATGACGACCTGGTCGAACTGCTCTTCAACGCAAAGTCGCAAGAACTCCATACACGATTCGACCATTCCTTCCGGCGTATCGCCATACCGGTTCATGATTCGGTCGGACAGCGAACCGTGATTGACGCCGATTCGGATGGCCGTCTTGTTTTGACGGCATATCTTTAAAAGAGGGATGAAGCGGGCCCTGTCGACATAATTGCCGGGGTTGATCCGTACTTTTTCGACATGCAAAGCAGCCTTGTCGGCCACGTTCGGATTAAAATGAATATCCGCCACGAGCGGCGTGTCGTATCCCTGTTTGGCAAGCGATTGGCGTATTTTTTGTAAATTATGTGCTTCGCGTTCGCCTTGTGCGGTGAAACGCACTAATTCGGCGCCTGCCTTTATCATGCGAATGGCCTGATTGACTGCGTTCTCCGTATCCATCGTAGGCACGGTTGCCATGGACTGAATGCGTATCGGACAGTTTCCGCCGAGCGATGTATTTCCGATTGTCACAACGGATGAAACACGACGGCAGTAATTGAAGTAATCCATCAATTGGTTTTAAAGGGATAAGATACTTTTTTAAGGTCGTCGTTGGCTTTTACGATTTTATTTTTCAGGCTTTCCTTGTATGCGGCTAATTTTTGTTTCAGACTGTCGTCATGCACAGCCAGCATTTGCGCGGCAAGGATGGCGCTGTTAAGTGCGCCGTTGATTCCGACGGTAGCCACAGGTATGCCTGGGGGCATCTGAACGATCGACAGGAGTGCATCCATGCCGTCTAACGTAGAACTGACAGGCACGCCGATGACGGGGATGTTTGTCATGGAGGCGATAACGCCGCAGAGGTGGGCGGCCATGCCGGCTGCGGCAATGATGACTTTGAGGCCGCGTGCTTCAGCGTTTTTGGCAAATTGTTCGACCGCTTCCGGCGTACGATGTGCCGATAAGGCATGCATTTCGAACGATATTTCCATTTCATTGAGAAAAGCGGCTGCTTTTTCCATGACGGGAAGATCGGAAGTGCTGCCCATGATAATGCTTACAATTGGGTTCATTTTATTTAATTACTAATTACTAATTACTAATTACGAATTGGGCGAACGCGGGTCGCCCCTACGAATTACGAATTGGGCGAACGCGGGTCGCCCCTACGAATTACGAATTGGGCGAACGCGGGTCGCCCCTACGAATTACGAATTGGGCGAACGCGGGTCGCCCCTACATGAGTTCTTTTCTTAACCGGGCTACTGCGATGCCAAGTTGTTCTCTATATTTTGCTACTGTGCGACGTGCCGAGCGAAAGCCTTTGGATAGGAGAATGGCTGATAACTCTTCGTCGGTAACGGGTTTCTTTTTATTTTCGGCATCAATTTCTTCCTTGATGATCTGTTTGATCTTACGGGTCGAAATCGTCTCGCCCGATTCGGTTTGCGACGATTCGGAAAAGAAAAATTTGAGCGGGAAGATGCCGAAGTTTGTCTGTACATACTTACTGTTGCTTACACGCGAGATGGTTGATATGTCATAGCCGGTCTTGACGGCTACATCTTTGAGGATCATGGGGTGCAGTTTGCTTTCATCGCCAGCGAGGAAAAAGTCGCGTTGAAGGCGGATAATCACCTCCATCGTGCGCTGCAACACTTCCTGACGCTGTCGTACGGCATCGATAAAATTCTTTGCGGCGTCAATTTTTTGTTTTACAAACTGAACCGCATCGCGCATGTCCGACGTCTGATTCGTCACGTTACCGGAATAATCCTTTAACATGTTTGTAAATTCGCGGTTGATACGCAGATCGGGAACGCCACGGTTATTGAGTGTCAGGGTGACGTCTTCGTTCATGGTTTCCACAATGAAGTCGGGCGTTATCCGATTCATGACTGTCGTCATCGAGTCGTCCCAGTTACTGCCCGGTTTTGGATTTAATGACGTGATCAGTTGCGTGATTGCTTTCAATTGCCTTTGATTCAGGTTCAACGCGTTTTGTATTTTATCATAATGCTTGCGACTTAATGCCTCGAAATAGACTGTCAGGATAGCCTTTGCACATTGAACGACCGATGTATTTTTTCGTTTGTTCAATTGCAAGAGAAGACAGTCTTTCAGATTTTCTGCACCGACGCCGGGCGGGTCGAATTGCCGGATGAGGCTAAATATTTTAGATAAATCATTATGCGTGACATCTTCTCCTGTTTGAAAGGTTATATCATCGCCGATTAGGTTGAGGTTACGTCGTAAATACCCATCGTTGTCAATATTTCCAATGAGGTACATCCCAATCATCCTTTCTTTTTCCGACAACTCACACATTTCCAACTGATAAAGCAGATATTCAGCCAACGATTGCTGGTTATTGTAGGGCATGGATTCCTTTCGTTCTTCGCGGCTGTTCATTTCGGCAAGCTTATAATCCGGAATATCATCTTCATACATATAGTCGCCAAGCGAGAGGTCTTCGTTCGGATCGTTTTTGTCGACGTTGAAATCATCACCCTCAAAATCGTCCTGCTGTTCGTCCGAAAAGTCTTTACCCTCTTCAAGCGCCGGATTATCATCCAGTTCCTGCTTGATATTTTCTTCCAATTCGAGTGCGGGAAGTTCCAACAACCGTATGGTTTGTAGTTGATGAGGCGAAAGCCTTTGCTGCTGCTTGAGATGTTGTCGTTGTTTTAGTGTCATGAATCCAAATGTTACGATGCTGCAAATGATGCCGCAAAGATAAAAAATAAAATTGAGAATAGAGAATGACGGGATGCGACAATTTTTGTACCTAGTATTAAAAAACATTAATTTTTTTTTTTTGCTCACAACTAATCCTATCTTTGTGCGGCAATATAGAAAGTTGAAAATGCGACCATACGTAGAAGAGGATGTAGTGAAGCGCTTGCGAGACCCGAAAACACAACGAGACGCGTTTTCGGAGGTTGTAACTGCGTATAGTGAAAAATTGTATTGGCATATTCGCAAAATGGTTTTAGGCCATGAAGATGCCAACGATATGTTGCAGAACACATTTCTTAAGGCATGGGTCAATCTTGACAGTTTTCGCGGCGAGGCCAAACTATCCACTTGGATGTTTAAAATTGCTGTTAATGAATGTATTACGTTTTTAAACCGGCAGCGTGCCCAGAACAATGTACCATTGGATGATACGGATGTTTATCTCTTGCAAACGCTTAAGGCCGATGATTATTTTGATGGAGATGAACTTGACTTAAAACTTCAGCAAGCGATCTTGTGTTTACCCGAAAAGCAGCGGCTTGTCTTCAACATGAAGTACAAGGATGACATGAAATATGAGGAGATTTCGGAAATCTTAGGTACGTCCGTAGGGGCATTAAAAGCCTCGTATCATCATGCGGTAAAAAAAATTGAGACATTTTTTTCAGATGATATTTAAACCAATGAAATGTTTGGCAGTCTAAGCCAGAAACGACGATTTTTAAAACAGAAAGGAAGATTTAAATGACGAATAAAGGAAGAATTATGGAAGATGAGCTCAGAGACAGGCAGCCATTTCGCGTTCCGGAAGGTTATTTTGACGCTTTTGCCGACGATTTAATGCGCCGGTTACCGCAGCGAATTGCTCCGAATACGAAAATCGTATCTTTTTTTGACCATGTTAAGCCATGGTTTTATTTAGCTGCCATGATCGTGGGAATCGTCATTCTTTTCAATGTCTTTCATAAGACAACGGCGATATCGGAGGAAAAGAAGCCTGTTTTGTCGTCGATAAGTGTAGATTTGGAGGAAGTGGATGATGCGGAGTTTTTGGACTATATCAAAGAACAGTATGCTGACAAGTATGCTTTTGCTTATATTTTCGATGATTATTTGATTGATTGAGAAACAAATGAGAGAGATAAAATTTATACTTTGCCTTGTTGCGTTGCTTTTCGTGTCGTTGCAGACGATAGCGCAAAATAGAGACGGCAACAGTTCAAGAAATGGACGGGGGACGTTCAACAGGGAGGAATTTATTGAAAAAAGGAATAAATTTCTGACTGAAAAAATGGATTTGACTGCTGAGGAAACAGCCGTTTTTATCCCTTTGGACAATGAGCTCATGAGGAAAAAATTTGATGTTGGTCGTGAGTGTCGCAGGTTTGAAAGGGAGCTTCACAACAAAGCAGAAAAGACGGATGAAGAGTGCAACAAGCTGCTCCGATGTCAGGAGGAAGTGAAAGATAAAAGAGAGCAATTGGATAGAGAATACTTGGAAAAGTTCAAAAAAGTGTTGTCGGCAGCGAAAATTCTGAAATATCAGAATGCCGACAAAGAATTCTTTGACAATTTTATTCGCGACCAAAAATAAAAAAACTCTTGTAGACAAGAGTGATATCATTTTTAGTGTTTTTGTTTAGATTTAGTTTTAATGTAAATGGGGACGACGTGACGTCGTTTCCATTTTTTACGTGACGCCCCGATGAATGGGCATAATTCACTTTGGAGGACGATGTTTTTTGACAAAAAAAGGAAGGCGATTTTTTCAAATAAGCGTTCAGAGACAACACCTGATTCATTATTTCCCGCCAAAAGTAAAGCTGACCGGAATATAAACGGGAGACGTGAACGTTTGTTCTCCTACTTTGAAGGTAGGTTTCAGGTGTACGGTGACCTTGGAGGCCGATTGGCTCAACCCCAAAAAGTTCTTGACGATATTTTCAACGGCAGTTCGCGAATTTTTTCTCATCAGTTCCATGACATCAACGCCTATATCCATGGGAAGCATCTTAGTCTCGCCTGCACCTACATGAAATGCTTGCCGGTAGTTGCCTGAAGTAAACTGGATGTCATCGATCGAAATGATATAGTTCAATGACTGAAATGCGGCTGCTCCCGAATTGGGGTTTTTCACGTCCAAATTGAGTGTAAAATTTAGTGGAACGGACGAAGCGTTGCCGCTAAGGATCGCCAACACTTTTGGAATCATCAGCGGCGTCAGTCCATTCGATACGTTTATTTCCGAAATGGCCAAGTTGGCGATGGAACGATACTTGTAGTCACAATTGGCGAGGTTGTAGGCATTTTTCAGGGCGGCACATCCTGAAAGCATCAACATACCCGATAACACAATAAAGCAAATAAACTTCTTCATACGTTAAAAAATTGAATGGTGGAGCTGGAGAGATTCGAACTCTCGTCCAAACGAGGAACTAATTAGCTTTCTACATGCTTATCTTCGCTTAGGTTTTCGAGTTGCGGCAAGACCGAAGCCACCAACCGCAACCTTAGTCCCTTGGTGTCATCTGCCGTACGGGACTTCCGTCAGATTATCTCCGATTCCGCTGCACCACCTGATCGGACGCCTCGAAGCCACGGCTTCCGGGTGATGTCTCGTCCAAACACCTTGTGTAAGGATTAAGCAATGACTTACTATCCTTCGGTCATGCTGCGAGAGCATAGTTGTTGTTGCCAGATAAATTTTATCAACCTGGATTAAAGTGCCGGCCAACGAGGCACTGCATGCTTACAAACCACTTCTACCCGCTGTCAAAACCGGTCAGCCCCAGTTTTTTCAACAATGTTGTTGTAATTCGGGCGCAAAGATAGTACAAATTATTGAAATTGGAAAAAAAAATTGAAAAATAACTTTTTTTTCTGGATGGCTTCGTACCTACCAATGACGTCTGCTATCCAATTCTCCATTTGCGAAGTACGGAGAAGCTGACGCCTGTATTGTTGCCGTATATCGCGCCGAAATCGGAAGCAATTTCGCCCGAAAAGAGCCATCCCTCCAATCGTGGATGGCAATAAGATATTTTTGTACCCAAAGAGAGGTTGTCATTTTTCTTTAAAAACGGACGGTGCATGGTTCCCCAGCCTTCCGAAGCGGTGGCCAGCAAGCGGTAGGATACCTGTTTCGACAGATAACCTTGAAATCCCACATGGAAAGCGCGGATACGGTTGTTTTGGAATCCTAAATTTCCATTGTCGTTGTATTCGGGAGAAGTGAGTAACGGCGAACCGATGCTTCTGTTAAAATAGGAATGACCGGTCGTGTATTCGCTATTGTTATAGTAATTGTCGCTCCCGCCGCCGTATCCCGGATATTTTTCATGATCAAAAAGGATATAATGGATAGGACCGCTTTGGTGGCGAGTCGTCAGCAATTCTACCACAATTTTATTTGCCGGCGAAAAATTCGGTATATCGATTTGAAAACCGTATAACCCATCTGGCAGATTGTACAGTTCCATGCCCGAAGAGTCTTCAAAAAAATGTTGGATGTAGCAATGGAGATCGAAAAAAGCGTTCAAGTACCCGATCTGTATGTCATAGCTCCCGCAGTGGTGCCCCAACACATTGATTTGATCGCTCACCGAAGCATCCTCGCCGCCCGACATCCCCAAAAAGATACGAAGCATGTCCTTGAATGATTGAGGTTGCTTTCCAAGTTTTTCATTCGTTGACGTCCCTCCCCATTGCGCATGGTGTCGTATACCTGCAAGTACGGTCACAGGAAACTTGCCGTCAGGGTCAACGAACCTCACGTGCAATGATTTGTGATGCCACAGTACCTTGTCGACATAAGTTGCTTCACCGTTTGTGAAGGACTGCAGGTACCGCTTGTCGAACGAGCGTCCCAGCGCTACATGTACCCGATATTGCAAATAACCTTTGGAAAGCGGGATAGCGGTAAATCGTGGTATCGACAGGTTTATTTCAGGTATTGGGCGGGCGTTTGACGAAAAGACCAGGTCGCCACTGCTTAAATCCTTATCCCAAAGGGATGTATGATTCTCCTTGCTCCCGATGGTCAGATTCAGGTTTTTATACTGAATGGTTGCGAATAGCTGCTGTACATGGAAGTTGCGATAACGCGGCGTGGAGGCAAGCAGATCGGCGCCCACGTTCCAATGAAATCCGTTTTGGAACGATTGATGATGGAAAACGCCGGTTCGCAAATATGCGTTTCCGGTCTGTAATGGAACGACGCCATATCGGTTGCTGGCGATCCAGAATGGGGTATGCTTGCCTGAAGTTGCCGATCCGAATGTTTCAATTTGAACATCCGTTGCGTTGTTTTGCGACCATGTAATGGATGGAAGAACATAAAGAAAAAGGGCGGTGGCGTATCTTGCTAAATTCCTGTTTGTCATTGAAAGGGTCAAAAATTAATAAGTTATTGGTTTAAAAGATGGATTGTATGACAGGCTACAAGAGCAGCGGTCTCCGTTCGCAGCCGGTTTTCGCCAAGCGAGACCGGAGCAAAACCGGCTGCAAGGGCATCATCGATTTCATCCCGACTGAAATCGCCTTCCGGTCCGATCAGGATGAGCGCATGCCGTTCGGGCGTATAGACGTTTTTTATCAGTTGTTTGGGGCCGTCCGCACAATGCGCAATCATTTTCACATCCTTCCATTCACGCGAAACAAACTGGTGAAAGTCAATCATCCCGTTAATTTTCGGAAGGAAGGCTTTTTGTGACTGTTTCATGGCGCTTGCGGCAATCTTGTTTAGCCGTTGCAGTTTGATTTCATTGCGTTCCGAATGGCGACAGTTGAGGCAGGTGATGGTGTCGACGCCAATTTCGGTTGCTTTTTCCACGAACCATTCCATCCTGTCGATGTTTTTTGTCGGAGCAACGGCAAGATGCAGGTTGTATTTGCGGATCGTTTTTTGCGGCCAATGGTCTGTGACGTGTATCCGGCAATGCTTGGGATGGGTATTTTCCAAGTTGGCGGTATAGAAAAAGCCGTTGCCGTCGGTAATGGTAATTGCATCGCCCGCTTTCAGTCTGAGCACCCGCACACAGTGTCGGGACTCCTCTTCGGGCAGTTCCTGAGCTGTTGCGATATCGGGCACATAAAATAACTGTTCCATCATGGCGCGGTTATCCTTTTTTTCCTTTGTCTTCACGTCGCAACAATTCGTCCTTGTAAATTTTGGCAAATTCGTAATATTCTTTCTCGACGGCTTTCGTCATCCTTTCTTCGAGTTCCTGCTTTCGCAATGAACGAAGGCGTTCCTTGAGTTTCACGACATCTTGCAAGTCGTCGGCTGTATGATCTGCGGGCCTTTGATCGTTCTCATTTTTCGTCTGACTGCTTTCTTCCAATACGATACCGCATTTTTTCATGATGGCTTCGGTTGTAAATATGTTGCAACGGGTTCTTATGGCAATCGCAACGGCATCCGAAGTACGGGAATCTATTTTGACGGTTGAATCACCTTTTGAGAGGATGATATCCGAAAAGAAGACGCCGTCGTTGAAGTTACTAATGACGACTTCCTGTATTCGATAACCGGTTGCTTTCATATAGTTGAGAAAAAGATCGTGTGTGAGTGGACGTGGCGGATTGATTCCTTCGAGTGCAAGCGCGATGGATTGCGCTTCAAACATGCCTACAATGACAGGAAGGCACCTTAGTCCGTCTTCTACGAGCACCAGTGCGAAGGCACCGGTTCGTACCTGGCTACTGGTAAGTCCCTTTACGTTTAATTTTATTCTGGTTTGTTCCATACATTTCCGGTTTTTACGTTATGGCGTCTTGAAGTACGCTTCGAGTGTTTCAAAATTTATGTCTTTTAATATCACTTTTTTGTCGGGGTCTAAAAGGTAGAGGGTAGGAAATTGCTTGATGTTGTAGATTGTTTCGTCATGGATTTTCTGTTCGGCATCGTACGCGTATATCCAGGTGCTTAATACGTCGCGCGCATGTTTTTTCCATGCATCCAGATCGTCGTTCACATAGACGGTAATAATCTTCAGCAGGCCTGCCAGGATATGTTGGTTGATGGTGGGCGATACGGTTAGTTGTTTGATAAGCATCTGGCAATCATCACATTCCGGATCGTTAAAGTATAATAATGTATAGTCTGCACGGATCGCATGAAGGCGCCCTGTCTCGCCATCGATCAGCGTATAGGTGAAATCGTTGGCGATGCTGCCTGTTCTGTTGATGGATATACAGTCCAACCGGTACTGCAGGCTTATTTTTTGATAGTCGTCGAGCTGTGGCGACCGGAGGGCATATTGCAAGAAAGGAATGAGTTTTTCTTCATCGCACAGGGGAGATGCCGGTTCGTAAAGATATTTTTCGCTTAATTGCAGGATGTGAGCAAACATGCTGCTTACCTCTTCCGACTTCTTCAGAAGCGATTGGATGGACTGGTCCCTTGTATCCTCCGGTACGAGCGATAACAAGTCGACATATTCCACGAAGCAACGTTCCAGCAGCTGATGGGTCAGCAGTAGCGTGGTGTCGCGAAAGTTGAACTTATCCCAGAAGCGGGTGACTAGGTATTCAGCGCGTTGCGACGGTTCGGTTAATTCGGGCGGGATCGCCGGCATCATTTCGATCCATGCGGTTTCAGGTTCCTGCGCATGGCATCGGGATGCCGTCGTGCCTGCCACGATGAGCATGACGGTACAGTATAGGATGATAAAAATCTGCTGTTTCATTTTCTTTATGCTGCTAACAAAGTACAAAAGTAGGATTTTAAATTGGAATAAAAAATTTGCCCGCAAATTTTTTATTCCAATTTAAAATCCTACTTTTGCCAAAATTTGGAAAGATGATTGACCAGTTTACGATAGATAAGATATTTAATGCGGCTCAGATCGTGGATGTTGTGTCCGATTTCGTGACGTTACGGAAGCGGGGCGTGAACTTTGTGGGATTATGTCCGTTTCATGACGATAAAACACCGTCATTTTATGTCTCCCCGTCAAAAAATATTTGCAAGTGCTTTGCCTGCGGAGAAGGCGGCACTGCGGTTCAGTTTATCATGAAGCACGAGCAAGTCGCTTATTATGAGGCATTGCGTTATTTGGCCAAGAAGTATTACATTGAAATAAAGGAGCGTGAGCTGTCGGACGAGGAAAAGCAAGTACGAAGCGACCGCGAAAGCATGTTGGTCGTGAACAGCTGGGCGCAGAAATTTTTCACAGCCCGTTTGCAGGCGCATGATGAAGGGAAAACGATCGGATTATCGTATTTTGTTGAGCGTGGCTTTCGGGAAGACATCATTCGCAAATTTCAGTTAGGGTATGGTTTGAATAAACGAAACGACCTGTATCAGAGCGCATTAAGTCAAGGTTTCAATGAATCGTATCTGTTAAAAACCGGACTTGTATACAAGCGGGATGACGGTTCGGTCGCCGACCGTTTTCATGGTCGTGTCATTTTCCCCGTTCATTCGTTAAGTGGTAAAGTCGTTGCTTTTGGCGGGCGTATTCTGGGCAAGAAAGACAAGGTAGCCAAGTACGTCAATTCGCCTGAAAGTGAAATCTACCACAAGAGCAATGAGCTATATGGCATCTATTTTGCAAGGCAAGCCATCGTGAAAGCTGACAAATGCTATTTAGTGGAGGGGTACACGGATGTTATTTCCATGCATCAGTCGGGCGTGGAAAATGTGGTGTCGTCATCGGGAACTGCGCTGACGAAGGAACAGATTCGACTCGTTCATCGTTTTACCGACAACATTACGGTTATTTACGACGGGGATGCAGCCGGCATCAAGGCAGCCATTCGGGGTATTGACCTGTTGCTTGAGGAAGGGATGAACATAAAGATAGTTCTTTTGCCCGAAGGCGAAGACCCGGATTCGTTTGCCCGTCGGCATAACGCATTGGATTTTACGCTTTTCATCAAAGAGAATGAAGTTGATTTCATTCGTTTCAAGACAGATTTGCTACTGAAGGATGCCGGCAGCGATCCCATCCAAAAAGCAAACCTGATCAAGGACGTCATGGAATCCGTCGCTTTTATTCCCGACAACATCATTCGTTCTGTTTACATCAAGGAATGTAGTCAACTGCTGGATGAAAGTGAGCAGGTGCTTGTTGATGAAGTAATCAAGATACGTAACCGTAAGAAAAGCGCTTCACAAATGATGAGGGAGCGGGAGCAGCGTGATTTGCAGGCGCAGCATCCATCTTTGGAAGCCGCATTGCCTTCGGGCGCTCCGGTCGAGACTGTTGAAAAGGAAAAAGAAGCGACAGGCGAGCGACCGACGGCGAGAAGAAAATATCCTTTTAAAAAGCATGAAGCGGCTTTGATCCAATATGTTATCCGATACGGCGAGCGTATTCTTTTTTATAATAACGAACAGGAATCCGACGACTGTTCGCCATCCGTCGTCAAAGTGGCGGAATACATTCTGACTGAATTGGGGTACGACGATATGGAAATACAATGGCCTGTATACAAACGTATTTTAGATGAGGCGGTTGAGAAATGCGAGGATGAAACATTTATCGCTTCACGTTATTTTCTCACGCATCCAGATGCTGAAATCAGTGAAATAGCGGCCAGTATGATGAGTAATCGATATCAGTTAAGCAAATATTTCGAAGACAGGAATGATGGGGTACTCAGGCAGTCGAATCTGTCGGATGAACAACAAAAAGCCAAGATTGAGGAAAAAAAGATGGAAAAAGAACGCGAGCAGCTCGAACGATGGGTCGTGTATACCGTCTTTGAATTGAAAAATGCGCATGTTCGACTTCAGATAGTCGAGTTAAACAGGCAGATTAAGGTATTTCAGTCGGAAAATGAGGATGAATGGACGAATTTACTGAAAAGACGAATGGAGTTGGATGAAATGAAACGATTATTGGGAAAAGAATTAGGCGACCGCGTCATAACCGGGTAGGGGCGAACTGCGTTCGCCCAATCGATTTGCCGAACCGCGTTCGCCCAACCGATTTGCCAACCCACGTTCGCCTGATCGATTTGCCAACCCACGTTCGCCCGATCAATTTGGCCAACCCCCATTCGCCCAACACAAAATTTTAAAACAGAAAACATGTATTTTTTAGAAACAAAACAAGTAGTAAAACAATTCACGAATCATCGCGCGCTGAACAGCGTAAACATTCAGGTTCCGAAAGGGATGATTTTCGGTTTGCTGGGGCCGAATGGCGCCGGCAAGACTACGCTGATTCGCATTGTCAACCGGATAACGACGCCCGATAGCGGTGAGATATGGTTTGATGGCCGGCAGATGCAAGCCTCCGACATCCATCGTATCGGGTATTTGCCGGAAGAGAGAGGCTTGTACAAGAAAATGAAAGTTGGCGAGCAGGCGGTTTATTTAGCTCAGTTAAAGGGGCTTAAAGCCTCGGAGGCAAAGCGTCGACTGAAAATCTGGTTTGAGAAGTTCGGTATCATGGCATGGTGGAACCGGAAGCTGGAAGAGCTATCGAAGGGGATGCAACAAAAGGTTCAGTTTGTCGTGACGGTGATACACGATCCTGATTTATTGATATTTGACGAACCTTTCAGCGGATTTGATCCCGTTAATACGGAGCAACTGAAACAGGAAATCCTTGAGTTGAAAGCGCTCGGTCGCACGATCATTTTTTCGACGCACAACATGGCTTCGGTCGAAGAGATATGCGACGAGATAGCCCTGATCAATAAATCCGAAGTTGTTTTGTCGGGCCCGGTGGACGAAGTTCGTAGCCGATTCAAGATGAACACCTTCAACGTGAGCGTGTTGAATAGCGAGTTCAAGAAGTCGCCCGGCGATTATGCCGTTATTTCGGAAAGGCCGGGCGCCAATCACTTGTTAAATGTGCGTATCCGCAAGGAAAGGCCTGTCAGTAATTCCGAATTACTGGCGATTTTGACGCAACACCATGAAATATTTTCATTTGCCGAAGAGTTGCCATCCATGAACGAGGTGTTTCTTCAGGTGGTTAGAGGGGAGAGTTTAGAGTTTAGAGTATAGAGTATAGAGTTTAGAGTTTAGAGGTTAGAGATAAGATGAATAAAATTGGAATAGTTATTAAAAGGGAATATCTGCAACGCGTAACGAAAAAGTCGTTTATCATCCTGACCCTTTTAATGCCGCTGATATTTGCGGCGCTGGTATTTGTGCCGTTATGGCTTGCGTCCATCAAAAGTGGCGAGGTCTTTAACGTGACGATCGTTGACCGTACGGGCAAGTATGCCACCTTGTTCAAAGATATGGATTCGTTTCATTTTCAAAACATTGATCGGCCCATATCATTGGATAATTACAAGGAGAACAATTCGGGTATCTTCGCTTTTCTTGAGATAACCGACGATCTGTTGAAAAATCCGAAAGCTGTCATGCTCTATTCGGAAAAGCAGATACCCGAAGATTTGAAAAGGGAGGTCAACCGCACGTTGAGTCAATATCTTGAGAACGAGAAGCGGGCGTCGTTCAATATTCCCAATTTGGATGAGATCATACGCAACAGTCGTGTTTCGATTGATGTTCAGACCATCAAGTGGGGGAAGGACGGAAAGGCCACCGAATCGTCGTCAGGAATGGCGAGCGCCATCGGCATGATGCTTACGCTGATCATCTTCATGTTTATCATGATGAGCGGCGCGATGGTGATGCAAAGCGTGATGGAGGAAAAGACGAATCGAATTGTCGAGGTGATGGTTTCGTCGGTACGCCCGTTCGATCTGATGATGGGTAAAATAATCAGCATGGGAATGGTTTGCCTGACGCAATTATTAGCCTGGTGCTTGCTTACGATGGTGTTAGTCAGCGTCGGCGGCGGCATTTTTGGCGCCCAAGCCAGTCAAAATGCGATGGTCATGCAGGGCGGAATGCAATCCGGCATGATGGCGCTGCCTTTTGCGACCGGTATGCTAACTAAACTGAGTTCTTTTAATTTTGTCGAGATTGTCGTGTATTTTGTTTTATTTTTTATTGGCGGGTACATTTCGTATGCCTCGCTGTATGCCGCTATCGGGTCGGCTGTCGACAATCCCGAAGACTCGCAACAGTTCATGATGCCGATGATGCTTTTCATGTTATTCTCTTTTTACGCAGGCATTTACAGCATACAAAATCCGGATGGCCCATTGGCGTTCTGGTGTTCGTTCATCCCCTTTACTTCGCCGATGGTGATGATGGTGCGCATACCGTTTGAAGTGCCATTCCGGCAAGTACTCCTCTCATTGGCGTTATTATATGCTTCCGCCGTTTTTTTTGTTTGGGTATCGGCAAAGATATACCGTGTCGGCATCTTGATGTACGGCAAGAAACCGAGCATGAAGGAAATCTTGCGGTGGATAAAATATTAATTTGTTTTTCATGCCTTACCTTTCCGTTATGCTGACATTTCGGAACATGAATGGATTGTTGCTGATGATAAGGGGTTTGCCGCTTTTGACGGTCAGGTTCTTTATCTCGATCTCTTTCGTGATCACATACGGATAGGGTTGCCGATACGATTCATCCGTGAACTCCCTGTTGAAGTCGGCAAAGATTTTCGGCCCCAGGTAGCCGTCCGGAGGATTACTGTCGTTGATAACCAGTCCGTCGATCCATATCTTCGACGGCATATAACAGGTATAGCCGAAGTCATGCTGGCCTAAATTGCGTCCGTTAATCAGGACAACATCCGACCGTGCACCGTTGCGCGGAAAAAATTCGCAATTGCGGATGATGATTTCGCCTTCCCATGTACTGCCATAGTCGCTTCGTAGATTGATGAAACTCGAACCGCACACCTTCGTGTTTTCCACAAGAAAAACGCCGCATCCGATGATGTTCATGCTCACGTACCCGATAACCGAGTTCCTGACGGTTGCATTGGCCACGCCCATGTGCGCATCGAAACGTGAAAACTCCACATGGTCGTACATCAGGTTTTTCGAATAGTTTGTGCCGATGATGCCCCACAGTTTGGAATCGTGCATGTCATTCAACTGTCTGCAGTTTTTGAAGGTCACGTTAACCCCCCTGTCGACGCTGATGTCGTAAGTACCTATCGAGTAGTACTTGTGACCCGAAAACAAACTGTTTTGCACGGTCACATTGGAGCATCTCGACACCACGATAATTCCGCTGTAAGGTGCGCCATGGTCGATTTCTCCGGTGATTGCGTGCACGAGCCCGTCGATCACCACGTTCGACCGCATGATGCTGATGCCGCGGGCATAATATCTGTAAGGAGGCTCGGCCTGGTTTGCAATGGTTGTGAAGTGACCTCCGCTGACGGTCAATGTGTCGGCATCAACGGGATACGCGACCATCGAACTGATATGGTCGAAATCCCAGATGATCGGCGCTTTCATATCTACAAGCCCGTTTTTATCCACGACGAAAACATCGGTCTGCGATGCGCCGTTGTTTTCGTCTGGCCCCCAACGAATATAACGTATCGTCGAGGTATCGGTCACTTCAATTAACGAAGCATGCGGTAACGACAAATCAAGTTTCTGCTGATTTTTTTTGAGTGTTGCAACAGTTGTTATCCGCGTCGAAGGAAGACTTGACGAAATAATGAATAGGTGGTGATGGCGATTTTCGACTGTTACCTTCGAATCGTCGATGATAAACTTGGCATCGCCCCAGTCGGTATCCGTTTGTATCCGGGCAGTCTTGACGGCTGCGCCAATATAGTAGGTCGCGCCAGCATCGGCGCAGACTTTCACCCCCGCTTCATTGGCGGCGTCGTGCGCCTTGATGATCGCCTCAAAGTCGTCGGTCACCCCATCACCTCTGGCGCCATAATCACTGTAATGGATAACCTTATTCGCCTGATGCTGACTGGATCCTACCGCTCCGTTAGATGTGAATGTCATCAGGAAAGCCGCAGTGCCCCACTTAATTAATTCTTTCATAATAAATAAAGTGTATTTAAAATTAACACTGCAAAAATACATTTTTTTTTCAAACCAACAAAACAATCCGATTTTTCCAGATTACCTACTACAAGGTAAAACATCACCAATCAGCAGAAGCCAAAAACTGTTTAGAGTATTAAAGATTCTTTATGTATTTTCTCAAACCTACATAGAGGCTGTTGTAACAGGCAGATGTTTTGAATAATTTCATCCGATGTCGGCAATGTATTTGCCTCAAATATCAATTTCTTAAATTCGTTATGGTAAGCGCGGAAAACAGCAGGTAATTTCAATACGTTTTCCGTGTCGGCAAAAAATCTTGCTTCCGATACGGATTTATTCGATTGCAGATTTCGAATTAATCCGTCTTCTTTAGTCACTCGCCGCATTGCTTCCGTAAATTCAACGGACTGAATGAAGTCTCTGTATTCCGAAACACACAACAACCTGTAAATATCATATACATCCCTGATATGTTTGGCTATGAGTATTTCATAATCATCGTAATACGATAATTTTGTCAGTTTCGAAATCTTGTCGCACAAAGTCCGTTTCGGATCTATTGTCAGTACTTCAAAATCATGCAGTTCGAAGTGTGAAATAATATCATCGCGTCCGGTTGCTTGCAGATATTCGGCAATAACCGGCTGTATATTACGTTTTTGCACGGGGTAATACATCGTCGTTTTATCTTCCATCGTACAGCATTTTAATTCCACTTCCAGATTTTCTTTCAGCCCGGCGTGTTCATAATGCGTTTCATACGAAAAAGCAAGTTTTCGGAAGTCCCCGCCGGTTTTGGATAATGCCTCCGCATACATTTCCTCATTGTTTTCGATTATAAAATGGGAAATGTTACGGGTTAGTGTTTTTTCGGCCTGTCTGGATGAAGACACATTTCCGGAATAGACAAACAAGTCCAAATCTTCTGAAAACCTGCTAATTAACCGGTATGCTTTGGAAAGTGAAGTGCCTCCCTTGAAGTATATGCGGTTTGAAAATTCTGAAAATGCCAGTTCCCTGAGTATTTTTGATACCCAGTAGTCTTTTTCGACATGCGATTGCTCGTATCCGAAAAAATCGGCTGACAATTCCACCAACTCTCTGAAAGCCTCGCGATGCAAGTGTAGGTTCATTTTTGAGTTATTATATTCATATAATCAAACCGTGTTGTCGGACAAATGGTTGCTTCAAGCAGTTCCTCCAAATTTCTGTTGCCGCTTTCGTGTAACATGCGTATCAGTATTTTACGAACCCTTGGCGGGTAGTTTTTCGACAGGGACACCAGTTTTTCGAGGTTTGCATATTCCAGCGGCGATACATGCAATCTGAAAATTCTTTCATAGACAGCTTGAGGACTTGCGCCGGGTATGTGCCGGAAATCCTTTATTGCATCCAAAATCAATACAAGACGCAATATCAGGCTGTCATCGGGAATATCCACATACGCCTTTACACATTCAACGGAAATCTTTTCAAATTTGAACGCGCGTACCGGATAACGGACGGCGATGGTAATTACTGAAGTGACCTGTTCCGTCAATGACATTTTATTATAAATGTATGTCCCCGTTAAATATCCCTTCAGTTTATTGGTCAGGTAATGTAATTTTTCATCCTGATATACAGGAAGATATCCTAAGCCGAGACTTGACAGTCCGGGTTTGTAATAGGCTCCTTTTGCTATCCGAACCAGTTTTTTCGCTCCGGACAGCCCGGATAGAATTACCGCTAAGCTGGCGAATTTGGATAAGGGGAAATCAAAGTCTTTGAAAGTAAATATCTTACCTTCAGGAATCAGGTCTATTTGCCTTTGTATTTCCGATTTAAAAGACTTCATATCTCGCAAACTTTTGTGCAAAGGTATATAATAATTATGTAATTACATGTAAAAACATAATTTTTTCATTATTATTTTAGTAATTCTATTATTTCCAGGCTAAAGGGATATACATTTTCATTCGTGGAAGCGTTTCGGAAACAACTGGCACTGGCACTATGGCAATGTCGACGTGGGCAATCAGGGTATCCATCACCAATCAGCAGAAGCCAAAAACTTATAGGTGACAGTTGAACCATCCGGTGCAATTACGGTAAAATCAACTTGATGCCTGAAATTATGCTCGCCAACATCGGCAATTCCGGTATAATCTACTTGCTTAGCAGGAACTTGGTCATTACTGGTTGATATCAACGTTATGGTTGCGCCGGTTGCCAAGGTGATGATTGGCGATAGTTTGGTAACATCAGTTCCTTTGGCCATAAATAGCCCAATTGTCCAGATGTGAGGGCTGAGGCCTTCCGGACTTCCATAACCGGGCTGCGAGGGGTGTTCATTTGCCAGTGTATGAACAAGATAAGGAACTGCAAACGAGATAATGTTACTGTCAATTGTAATGTAAGATGATTTTTTTCCCGAATTTATCGGTTGGAATTCATCTTGTGGCCAATCTTTTTCTTTTGTACAGGAAAACTCTCCCGCCATAAGCGCCATAAGCGCCATAAGCGCTACGAATTTTAATATTTGTAATTTCATAAGTTCTTCTCTTTCCATCATCGCACGGTTTTTGAAATTGAAAAAAACAATTTACATATAAGACAGGCAAGTGCTTAAAATTAGTGACAGAGAAATAGAAAAAAATCGTTTACCAAGCGGCGTGGCGGGAACCATTTCGGGCGACAGGTATTCTGTTACCCCAGATATGCTTTCAGCAGTTTGCTGCGTTGACCCTGTCGCAGGCGGCGGATGGCTTTTTCCTTGATTTGACGGACGCGTTCGCGGGTGAGGCCGAATTTATCGCCTATCTCTTCGAGTGTCACTTCCTGGCATCCGATGCCGAAAAATAATTTGATGATTTCGCTTTCCCTTTCTGTGAGCGTCGACAGGGCGCGGTTGATTTCTTTTGACAGCGATTCGTTCATCAGTTCGCTGTCGGCTATCGGCGCATCGTCGTTAGTCAGCACGTCCAGCAGGCTGTTGTCTTCGCCTTCAACAAAAGGAGCGTCGACCGAGATGTGGCGGCCTGAAACTTTCAGTGTGTCGGAAATCTTGTCGACGGGCATGTCCAACTCGGCTGCCAGCTCTTCGGGCGAGGGCTTTCGTTCGTTTTCCTGCTCGAAGCGCGAGAAAGCCTTGCTGATTTTGTTGAGTGAACCGACCTGATTAAGCGGCAGACGAACGATCCGTGATTGCTCGGCTAACGCTTGGAGGATGGACTGGCGAATCCACCATACCGCATAGGAGATAAATTTGAAGCCGCGTGTCTCGTCGAATTTTTCTGCTGCTTTTATCAATCCGAGATTACCTTCGTTGATTAAGTCGGGAAGGCTAAGTCCTTGATTCTGGTATTGTTTTGCTACCGACACGACAAATCGAAGGTTTGCTCGCGTCAACTTTTCCAAAGCGATACGGTCGCCTTTTTTAATGGCTTGCGCTAACTCCACCTCTTCCTCAACCGTGATTAAGTCTTCGCGCCCGATCTCTTGCAGGTATTTATCGAGGGATGCGCTTTCGCGGTTGGTAATGGATTTTGTGATTTTTAACTGTCTCATTTGTTTACACGCTCCTATTATTTTGGGGGTGCAAAGATAGTAAATTTTTTCTACAATCTACTATTTGCACCCCCTTTTTTATGAAAATTTAAGTATTTGTCAGTCGACTAAGTCGATTGCATAATGCCGTGTGGCGCCCGATTTCGGATAGAAGCCCTTGATTAAAAGGCCTTTCTCTTCCGTTTTGCCGTTCAGGATATTATCGACTATCCCGTAGAATTCTTCCGGCGTCTGTATTTTCTGGTCGTTGACGATCATGATGACAAATCCATTCTGAATGCCACAATCCTTTATTTTGCCTTTCGCGATGTTATTGACCTCAATCCCGTAACTTATGCCGTACTCGCTTTTTTCCCGATCGCTCAGCAATTTGAAGGCTGCTCCCAGCGTTTCGGCGCTATTGGCCGCCTTGATTATCTCCATATTGCCCTGTGCGTTACGCAGTTCGACGGTAAACTCTTTTTCCGTACCGTAGCGGTCGACTTTGATCCTTACCTTATCACCTACGTGGAATTTCATGATCTGTTCCTGCAAGCTGCTGGGCGTATTGATCTTCGTGCCGTTGACCGCGACGACGACATCTCCTTTTTCGATGCCGGCTTCCTTTGCGGGACTTCGTGCAGCAAAATCCACTACATAAGCGCCTTCCAACACTTTAATCTTGGAATCCTCTTTTTTGGCATCTGCCGGGCTCCACATCGTAATGCCTAACATGGCGCGCTGGAGGGAGCCGTATTGTTTCAGGTCGGTAACGACTCTGGAGGCAATGTTGATGGGTACGGCAAATGAATAGCCGGCAAAATCGCCCGTTTGGGAATAGATTGCGGTGTTGATTCCGACTAATTCGCCGCGTGTATTCACCAAGGCACCTCCGCTGTTGCCCATGTTTACCGCAGCATCGGTTTGAATATACGACACGATTTTATGCTGGTCACGCGCGCCCGACATGATGTCGGAGCGTCCTTTGGCGCTGACGATACCGGCGGTAACGGTCGATGTCAGGTCAAAGGGATTGCCTACGGCCAGCACCCATTCGCCTACTTTTAGCAGGTCGGAATCGCCGAAAGGTATCGGTTGCAAGTCGTCGGCCTCAATTTTTATGAGCGCAATGTCGGTACTGGCGTCCGAGCCGATTACCTTTCCGGTGAAGCTGCGTTTGTCGTTCAGCGTGACGCCAATGCTGTCAGCGCCTTCCACCACGTGATTGTTCGTGATGATGTAACCGTCGGTCGAGATGATCACGCCCGACCCTGAACCTGCACGTTGTCGGGGGCGTTGTTGCCGGTCTCCATATCCGAAGAAATACTCGAAAGGGTCCATGCCTCGCCTGCTTTCGCCTCCTGAAACAGTGGCTATCACCTTGATATGGACGACGGCGTTGACCGTTTTCTCTGCGGCATAGGTGAAATCGATGTTTTCGGCGGCAACCGTGTTGTACATGGCTGCCTGATACGGTTGATTGAAGGCGGTTTCGGGTTTGTCGGAAAATCCGTTTCCACGATCGCTTCTCTTCATGATGGTTGCTGTCACGAGGGCAGCTACTCCGCCGCTGACGATCACAACAATCGCGGCGTTCAATGTCTTTTTCCAAAAATTTTTCATACGCATAATACTTTATCAATTCTTAAATTTAACACTATTCGACTGCAAATTTAACACAAAACCCGCATATTTATTTTGTTTATCCTGCATAATTTAGTAATATTTAACAAATATCGAATTGATTTAAAGTGACTTAACTATTCACTGGCGCCATTAAAATGAAATTAACAGTTGGGGGTAGAGTTTAGGGTTTAGAGTTTAGAGTTTAGAGTTTAGAGTTTAGAGGTTAGAGTATAGAGTTTAGAGTTTAGGGATTTGAGTTTAGGGATTACTTATGGGCTTTTTGTTGTTTGCAAATGAAATAATTTTCAACTTTCAATTTTCAAATAATTTCCTATCTTTTGTCAGAAACAGAAGATAGCTTCGCTCGAATATAAAAATTTGCGAGCAAATTTTGTATATTGCTCGACTTTCGCTATCTTTGTCGTTCGCAGCAGGCCGGTCTGTCGCTCGTTCTTTTAAGAACGGGAGGAAAGTCCGGGCAATGTAGAGCGCCATCCTTCTTAACGGGAAGCTATCTGTGAAGGTAGAGTAATGTAACAGAAAATAACCGCCTGCCGCAGGCAGGTAAGGGTGAAAAGGTGAGGTAAGGGCTTACCGCTTCTGCCGTGATGCAGAAGGTCAGTACATCTGATGGGTTGCAAGGTCATGTATACCGGCGCATGTAGGGCTGCTCGTCCGATGCCGGGGGGTAGACCGCTCAGAATTTGCCGGCGACGGCAGATCAAGATAAATGACAGACATTCCGAATCGAAAGATTTGGAATACAGAACCCGGCTTATAGGCCTGCTGCTTTTTAGAGTTTAGAGTTTAGAGATTAGAGTTTAGAGATTAGAGATTAGAGTTTAGAGTATAGAGTTTAGATGTAGGGGCGAACCGCGTTCGCCCAATTCGTAATTCGTAATTCGTAATTCGTAATTCGTAATTAGTAATTCGTAATTCGTAATTCGTAATTCGTAATTAAAATAAGTTGTGGATAATAAGAAGAATAAACCGTCAATAGTCGTTCGATTGCGTGAGTTGGTATCGAAAATCATACGATTTATCACGTATGATATCTGGCGAATTACTGAAAATGAAGTAAGTGGCGTCAAACGAATCTATATTTACTTGGCCAAATCGATCATTCTCGCTGTACGCGGCTTCAAGCGTGAAGACCTTCATACAAAAGCGTCCGCGCTGACTTACAGCACCTTATTGGCCATTGTGCCCTTATTGGCCGTCATCGTTGGCATTGCAGGCGGATTCGGACTGCGCGAAACGGTTCGTGAAAGTGTATATTCCTATTTGCCGGGTCATACGCTGGAATTGGACAAAGCATTTGAATTTGCTGGAAATTACCTTGGTATTGCACAAGGCGGCATTTTTATCGGCGTCGGATTAGCGCTTCTGCTGTACACGGTCATCAACCTGATTGCTACGATCGAAACCACATTCAACAACATCTGGCAGGTGAAGAACAGCCGTTCCTGGCGACGAAAAATCACCGACTATCTGGCATTATTCATCATACTTCCTGCCATGATGACCCTATCGAGCGGTCTGTCCCTGTTTCTTTCTACCATGCGGAAAACGTTTCTGAACGAATTTTTGTTTTTGACGCCCTTAGCCGATTTCCTGTTGCATATAACGCCTTACATACTTGCAACACTCATATTTACAGCTTTATACGTGATGGTACCCAATACCAAAGTGCGCTTTCCGAACGCCTTGTCTGCCGGATTCATTACAGGATGTGCCTTTCAGCTTTTTCAATACATCTACATCAGCGGACAGATTTGGGTCAGCAAGTACAACGCCATCTACGGGAGCTTTGCCGCATTGCCCTTGTTGCTGCTATGGCTTCAGATTTCATGGCTGTTAGTCCTGTTTGGCGCCGAGATTGCCTATTCATCGCAGAATGTAAAGAAATTCAGTTTTGAACGCGACAGTAAAAATATCAGCCGCAGGTATAAGGATTTTTTGATACTTTTGATAACATCTCTGATAGTCAAACGGTTCGAGAAAGGTGAACGACCCTATTCCGCCGACGAACTGTCGGACGAAAACTGCATCCCGATTCGCCTGACCACCGAGATATTATATATGCTAACGGAATTGGGAATTATCCTTGAGGTCAGAATTGATAAGGACGAGCGAATCGTACAGTATCAGCCCGCCATGGACATCCATCAGATCAGCGCCGGATTTCTGTGGCGGAAAATCGATGAATACGGCTCCGAAAATTTCAAGATCGACACGGATCATCAATTTAAGGAACCGTGGGAACTGATCGTCAGGATGCGCGACGAACTGTTGAAGTCGGGCAATGAAGTGCTGCTGAAGGACTTGGCAATCAACTGAGCAATCAATGCATTGATTGCTTAGTTGATTATCAAGTCCTAATTACTAATTACGAATTACTAATTACGAATTGTAGGTAATCAGCTTGCTAATATATTTGCCGACGATGTCAAATTCGAGGTTGACGACCGTTCCTGTTTCTATCCGGCAAAAGTTGGTGATTTCGAGCGTATAGGGGATGATGGCCACTTCAAAGCTGTTGTCGCGTGCGTTGCAGACGGTCAGGCTGACGCCGTTTACGCTGACCGAACCTTTCTCGACCGTCAAATAGCCTTGTTTAGCCATGACGGGATCGAACGTGTATTCGAATGTATAGTAGCGGCTCCCCGAGGCGTCGCGGATGTTTGTACAAACGGCGGTCGTGTCGACATGTCCCTGCACGATGTGCCCGTCGAGCCGCCCGTTCATCAGCATGCTGCGTTCTACATTGACTTTGTCGCCGACTTGCAACAATCCCAGGTTAGAACGCTCCAGTGTTTCCCTGATAGCTGTAACTGTGTACGAATCAGCGGTTTTGTTGACTACTGTCAGGCAAACGCCGTTGTGTGATACACTCTGGTCGACCTTCAACTCATCGACGAACGAACATCCAAGCGTGAAGTGGATGTTCTCTTGTTCGCGTTCGACCGCCTTTACGATAGCGGTTTCTTCTACAATTCCTGAAAACATAAGTTTGTGAAATTAAATGTATTATGTATTATTAAATTTTTTTTCCCGTCACTTGCCCGTCACTTGCCCGTCACTTTCCCGGCACCGCCACGGGATATTGCGACATATCCATGTCTTTGAGTTCCAGATTGTCGGGTACAAGGTTCATGTTGGATGCCATTATCTCATCCCAGCTCACTTCGGCGCCGGTATATGCCGAGACGCGTCCCATGATGGCCGTCAAGGTCGAAAAGGCCGTCTCTTCGCCCTGACAGATAGGTTTGTTGGCGCGGATATGGTTGATCCAGTTGACGTGTTCCAGCGTATGTCCGTCGTGCAGCTTGAAGTCGGCTGCGTCCTTTTCGAAGTCATATTGCCACAATACGTTTCCTTTCAGGTCGTAGATGACATGGTTGTTTCTGCTTTCGCCTCCGCCTACCCAGATGCCTTTTGTTCCTTGAATGACAGGATTGCCATTGTTGTGGCATCCATTGATCTGCCGACACATGCTATGGATGTGGAAGCCTCCTTCGTACAGGTAATCGACGCTGAACATATCGTACTGGTCGCCGGTCAGGCGGCGTTGACGGGCGCCGAAACCGAGCGCTTTCACCGGTCGTTGCCCCGAGAACCAGTTGAAAAGGTCTAAATCATGTACATGCTGTTCGACGATATGGTCGCCCGACAGCCATGTCCAGTTCACCCAGTCGCGAATCATCCATTCCATATCCGTCCATTTCGGGTCTTTCTGGCGGTACCAGAGCATATCGGTGTTGAAATAGATGTTACCGCCGACGATCTCGCCGATCAGGCCCGACTGAATCTTTTTGTAGCTTTCGATGTAACACCGCATGTGATGGCGATGGGTGCCCGTGACCACACAAAGACCCTGCGCCTGCGCCTTCTTCGAGTCGGCGATGATGGAGCGTACGCCGACCGGATCGACGGCAATCGGCTTTTCAATAAACTGATGCTTTCCGGCATCGACCGCATATTTGAACTGCGCAGGGCGGAAAGCCGGCGGCGAACAGTTGATCACCACATCCACGCCGGCGTCGGTCACCTTCTTATAATTGTCGAAGCCGGTAAAACATTTGTCGTCGGGGACGTCGTTGTTGAATTTTTCACGAAGCATCTTACGGCAGGATTCAATCCTGTCGGGAAACATGTCGCCCAAAGCCACAATGGACACATTGGAGGCGGCAGTCAGGAAATCGCGGGCTGCGCCCGTGCCGCGGCCTCCGCATCCGACGATCCCCGCTTTCAGCGGTTTGCCGTCATTTGCCTTGTCGGGCAGTATTTCCTTTGGAATGTTCCACTCGGCTTCCGGCAGCAAAGGCGTTAATGACTGTTTATCTGAACCTCCGCACGAGGTCAGCAATGTGCCGGCGCCCATGGTGCCGGCTGCGCCTATCCATGCGGCGCTTGCAAGAAAATCTCTCCTGTTGAATGAATCTTTACTCATAATATTGAAATTTGGTTAATGTGAACTGTCTAAAAATCTTTATTTCGGGTATCAAAGGTAGGATAATAGTTTTGAAAAACAAAAAGTTTTTATGAAAAGCAGGTAAAATGATGAATTTATTTTGATTATTCGAATAATGTCAGTATTTTTGACGCTGCGTAAAAGTGAATGGATTTGAAACAATTAGAATGATAAACACCTAAAAACATGACAACGAGAAGAGAATTTATAAAAATGGCCTTTGGCGCTGTTTTGGTTGTTGATACCGTTTCGTTACTGGGCTCGGAAGCCCAATCGCGAACACCATGGAAGGTTGGGATTTGCGACTGGGACCTGCGCGCTTCCGGTCGTCCCGGTTCGTTTGCCGTTGCCAAAGAACTGGGCTTCGAAGGCGTTCAGGTTTCGTACCAGCCGGAAGGCGCTGATTCGCTGTCAGACAAGGCAAACCGCCGGAAGTTCATGACTGCTGCCAGGGAATCGGGCGTTGGCATCGCATCCTTCTGCATCGGACTGCTGAACGAACGCCCTTTGGCGACAACGTCGGAAGCGGAAGGCTGGGTGGAAAACTGCCTCGAAGCAATGGTTGAAATGAACGTCGACCAGGTGTTAATACCGTTTTTCGGTAATGGCGACCTGACGGTGCACGACGATCACCTGCCGCTCGTCGTCGAAAAACTCAAACGGCTTGCTCCGGTTGCCGCGCGCAACCGAAAGGTGCTGGCCGTCGAAAGCTATCTGTCGGCTGAAGCGTTGTTGAAACTGATCGACGCCGTTGGCTCCGAAGCGATTAAAGTATATTACGACGTTCGCAACAGCAGCAATAAACACTATGACATTTTCAATGAATTGGAACTGCTCGGCAAAGACAGGCTGATAAGTCAGATTCATTTTAAGGAAGACCGCCACCTGCTGGGCAAGGGCGACATTGATTTCTCCCGCGTGCGTGAATCATTGGAAAAAATCGACTACAAAGGCTGGGTTGTCGTCGAATCTTCAACTGATGGCGACTGGCGGGAATCGCAAATGGCCAATGCACAATTCGTCAAAAAACTTATCGGAAGATAACTGGCACGCGGATACATCATCCCCATCACCAATAACGTCCCGCCTATCCGTCATTGCGGGCTTGACCCGCAATCTCACGTATGAGATCCTAAATCAAATCGAAAAACTTATCGCGGACAATGTGGCATGCGCCTACTACGCCCGCATTGGCGCCCAACTTGGAGGTCTTGAATTTCAAGTCCTGGTTGACTAAGTTCAGCGAATGACGCCTGATCGCTGTTTGCATGGGCAACTGGAGGTAATTGTACACCGCCGTAGCCAGCGATCCGCCCACAAGCACCAGTTCGGGGTTGAAGATGTTGATCAGCATGGCAAGGTAACGTCCCAGTTTTTCGCCTATCTCCTCAACGACTTCGATGGCCAGCATGTCTTCATGCTCGGTAATGGCCAAGATAATCTTGTCAACGGTGATGGAATCAATGTCGCACATTTGCGTCAGCCACGAACTGGCGCCTGCCTGCAACTTCTCTTTTATCTTTCGTTCGAGCGCCTGCCCGGATACTTCCGTTTCTAAGCAGCCTTTCTTTCCGCACTGGCACAGGATGTTGTTGTCGAATACGGGACTGTGCCCAAACTCGCCGGAATAGCCTGATTTCCCGTAATATAACTGACCCTTGCAAACGATGCCCAGCCCCAATCCCCAACTGAGGTTGATCATCAATATCTCCTGTTCGCCTTGCACGACACCGGAGTGGAACTCGCCGTAGGTGATGACCCGCGAATCGTTTTCGATGTAGGTCTTTACGCCGATTTTCGATTCGATGACGGCTGCCAGCGGCTTTTCGTCGAAATAAAAAAAACTGTAGCTGAAACCTTCGCGCGAATTGATCCGTCCGCCCAGACTGATACAGGCGCCCATGATTTTTTTACGCTGTACTTTCGAACGTGCTATGAAATCGTTGATAATAACACAAAGCCTGTCTAACGATTCCCTGCTGTTCTCCAGCAGATATTCGACGTTATCGGAAATTTTAACATTCTTTCCGTCAGCGCTTTGCAACCCGATGGTGATGGCTGTCCGCCTCGCTTCAACACCCAGAAAATAGAAAGCGTTCGGGTTGATGCCATAAATGCTGGGACGCCGGCCACCTGCCGTTCCGATCTTTCCGAAATCGTGCACGACGCCCTCTTCAAGCAACTCATTAATCAGCTTGGTGATCTTTGGAATGCTGTATCCTGTTTCCTTGCTCAGGTTGGGGATGGTGTTCTCGCCTTCGATGGTGAGTCTTTTCACCAACGACTTCTTCAGGTTGAGGGTTTTGAGCGCCGACAGTGAAATGTTGTCCGTATTGCTAAAAAGGAATGAAATACTCATGCGTATAAACAAATAATGATGATTAAACAACCGCAAATATAGATGAATTTTTTGAAAATACACGCAGACGGATAAAAAATATTCTTGACAATAGCTCAAAATTAAAAAACAAACGGGAAGATAATAAAAAAATTTATTAAATAATTTGGATAATATAAAAATGTATAGTATATTTGCGGCGTTAAATAATTGAAAATTGTTTTAATGCTATAATTAATATATGTATGAAAGAATTGATCGCATTTAAGGAACAATATCGAAAGGAACTGATGGACAACATCATTCCGTTCTGGGAAAGCAATTCGCGCGACGACATTTTCGGCGGATACTGTACCTGCCTCGACCGGCAGGGGAAGGTGTTTGATACCGACAAGTTCATCTGGTTGCAAGGTCGGCAGCTGTGGTTTTTTGCGATGATCTACAACCGGATAGAGCAGCGCGCATCCTGGTTGGACATGGCGATGCTCGGGGCGGGGTTTCTGGAGAAATATGGCGCCGATGCCGACGGGAACTGGTATTTTTCGCTCACAAGGGAAGGGAGGCCGCTGGTGCAGCCGTATAATATTTTTTCGGATTGCTTTGCCTGCATGGGGTTTGCCGAACTGTACAGGGCAACGGGCGAGCCTCGATACAAGGACATTGCCTTGCGGACTTTCCAGCATATCCGGGCACGTTCATCGAATCCAAAAGGGCAGTACAACAAACTGTTCCCCGACACCCGTCCGATGAAAAGTTTTTCGTTGCCCATGATCTTATGCAATCTGTCGTTAGTTTTGGAAGAGGTCATCGGCAGTGATGAAGTCGACAGGCTAATGAAGCCGCTCATCACCGAAGTGATGGAGGAGTTTTACCAAAAAGATTCGGGGCTGATATTGGAACATGTGGCGCCCGACGGCTCGTTTGTCGACTGCTTTGAAGGCCGGACGGTCAATCCGGGACATACCAACGAGGCCATGTGGTTCATGATGGATGTGGCCGAGCGCTACAACGACCGCGAACTGATGCGCAAAGCGACCGATATTCTGTTGCGCTCCATCGAATACGGCTGGGACGGGCAATACGGTGGCATTTACTATTTCAGGGATATCAAAGGTTTTCCGCCTCAGCAGTTGGAATGGGATCAAAAACTGTGGTGGGTGCACATTGAAACGCTCATCGCATTGGTGAAAGGGTACAAGCTGACAGGCGACGTCCGTTGCCGAGACTGGTTCCTGCAAATCCACGATTACACCTGGTCGCATTTCCGCGATACGGAATATCCCGAATGGTACGGTTACCTGAACCGGCAGGGCGAACCGCTGCTTACGCTCAAGGGCGGGAAGTGGAAAGGCTGTTTCCATGTACCGAGGGGACTGTTTCAGATTTGGAAGACATTGTGAGATTTGCGATGCAGTATCCTTGTTTTTAGCAACACTGCCCCCCCCGTATGATAAGCAACAATGAAAAACTATATTATAAACGACAATGAGAAATTTATTATTTATCCTTTTCTGCAGTCTGTTACTGCAAAACATCGAAACGCTCGCAGCGGGCGAATCGGGCATGTTCGCGTCCGGCGATACAGATACGCTCGCCTGGACGATCCATCCGGATGGAACGTTGAGAATCGGCGGAACGGGTGTCATGCCTGATTACGACTATTACAGTTCCCCTTGGAACCCGTATCGAAGCACTATTACCCGTGTGATCATTGACAATGGCGTTCGTAGCATCGGCAACGATGCCTTTTTCAACTGCTACAAACTGACTTCGGTTACGATTCCCGCTTCGGTAACGTGCATTGGCAATTATGCGTTCGGCAACTGCAACAGTTTGACCTCCGTTGCCATCCCCGCTTCGGTAGCCCATATCGGCGAAGAGGCTTTTGCCCGATGCAACCATTTGGTCGAGATAAGTGTCGACGCTGACAATAAGGCATATACAACTGTCGGTGGCGCGCTGGTACGCAGGAAACCGGCAACACCGCCTTGCCCGTCAACCGAAATAGAAAAATTCGAACTCGCGGGCACCCGTCAGATCATCGAACGCGAAGGCGACCGCCTTACCGTATATGTGCCGTATGAAACAGCTATCACCAGTATGACGACCCATATTACGCTTTCCGACGGAGCAACAGTCAGTCCTGCAAGCGGCGGAAACCAGGATTTCACCAGCCCGCAAACCTACACGGTGACGGCAAGTAACGGAGCGACCAGCAATTATGTAGTGACCGTCAAGCGAAGTCCGTGGCGGAACGTGATCAAGAACGGAGAGGCGCCCTTCCTGGAGGCCGACTGCCATAATCTGATCGTCTTCAAGGATAAGATGTGGTTGCTTGGCGGTTGGTTGGGCAATCTCAATCACGACAAGGCCAATTACGTCAACCGCGGCGACTACATGTCGTGTCAGGTATGGTCAACATCCGACGGAATTCATTGGGAATCAAAAGGAGATGCGCCATGGAGCGGTCGACATATCAATTGTGTGGTATACAACGAAAAGTTGTGGGTGATAGGAGGCGATAGCGACAAGGACAACGATGTATGGAACACTGCAGACGGGATCAACTGGGTGAGAATTTCCGATCGGGTGCCCTGGGGATTAAGATACCTCCCTTATGTAGTGAGCGCCCAAGGCAGGATTTGGGTGATAGGAGGCCAAAGGGACGCCTATAACGGAAACCTTTACGGCGAGAAGTGTAATGACGTTTGGTCGACGACTGACGGCATCAACTGGACGCGGGAAATACAGTTTGCACGATGGGCGCCAAGAGGCCTGATTCACGGACGCGCCGTTTTGGACGACGTCATCTACCTGATGGGCGGGAGTGCGCACTACAGTGCGGTATATAATGACGTTTGGGCGTATCATGGCGATGGCATACAATGGTCGTTAAAAGCCTTGCATGCGCCTTGGAAGCCCCGTTACTGGCATACGGTGGCGTCGTTTGACCAAAAAATCTGGTTGATAGCGGGCGACGTCGACAACGGGGGCGTCAACTTTCGGAGAGACTGGCGAAGTTTGTCGAACGAGGTATGGTACAGCTCCGACGGCGCTTCGTGGACACAGCAGAAAGGGGTGTTCTGGGAGCCGCGCCACGCCGCCGCAGCTGTAGAATTCAAAAATCAATTGTGGCTCGTTGGCGGGATCACCTATCATCCCGAATCGTCGAACAACGGGCGCGAGGTGACGAACGAAGTGTGGGTCATGGACCTCAATTACAAATAGGAAAAATCGATGTTACATATCATTAATAATTTATAAATCAATCAATTCATACAAAATTTATGAATACTAATTATTTTTTCAAGAAATGCAACCATCCGTTAAGGCGCGTATTTTCGCGTTCCATCTGGCTGATGTCGTTGGGGATACTCTTGTCGGTATCCAATGTATGCACGGCGTATGCGGAATCATTCACGCAACCCTCGCTGGAGGTTACGGGAGTAGTCACGGATGCTGTCGGGGCGCTTCCCGGGGTGAGTATTGTCGTTAAGGGAACCACAAATGGTACGGTTACCGATGCGAACGGTAATTTTTCAATCAAAGTGTCGGACGCGAATGCTGTTCTGGTATTCAAGTTTATCGGTTACATTCCCCAGGAGGTGACGGTCGGAACGTCGCGTTCCCTCCGCATCGTAATGACTGAAGCGCTACAAACCCTTGATGAGGTGGTTGTTACGGGATATGGCGGCACGCAGAAACGCTCAAAATTAACCAATTCCATTACATCCGTGAAAAGTGAATCGTTGGAAGTGGGCGTCTATTCCAATCCGGCACAAGCCCTTTCGGGCGCCGTTGCGGGCTTGCGGGTGATTCAGTCGTCGGGTAATCCGAACGCCATACCGACCATCGTCCTTCGCGGGGGAACCAACCTGAACGGTTCGGGAGCGCCTCTAATCATGATCGACGGCCAGTTCAGGTACGACATGCGCGACATCAACCCCGAAGACATTGAGTCGATGGAGGTATTGAAAGATGCCGGCGCCACGGCGTTATATGGCGCACGTGCCAGTAACGGGGTCATACTGATTACAACAAAGAACGGCAAATCGGGCCGTTCGGAGATTAATGTCTCCGCGAAGGTAGGGTTGAATTACCTGAACACGCGTTACGAACCGCTCAGCGCACAGGATTACATTTACTGGTTGCGTAACGGTGTTAAGAATTGCGCCCAGATTTGGCAGGACCAAAACGGGAACTGGAGAGGCTATTGGGACATGTCGTCCCTGACGCAGGCACAGCCCTACGGAACCGGCAATTTATACTGGGACCCGAACAATCCATCCGTTCCGTTAGACGGTAACCGGGATTCCAGAGCCTTGTGGAGCCCCATGATCCTGAACGAAAGCAACCGCTTTTTGTTAAATGAAGGCTGGCAAACGATGACCGATCCCATTTTTGGCGATGAGATCATTTTCAAGGAATTTGACTATCTGAAGGCGGGCTTTAACAGTCCGACCGTCACGCAGGACTACAATATTAATTTCTCGGGTGGAAATGACAAGGGGCATTACTACGCCGGGCTTGGATACTATTACGCCGAGGGGTTGCCGCTCGAAACATTCTACAACAGGTTGAACGGCATATTCAACGGAGACTATCAAGTCAAGCCGTGGCTGACCTCCTATTCGAACCTCAATTTCTCTACTGCGAAATACAAAAATCCGCGCGTAGGCGACGACCAGCTGTTTTACAGGTATTTGACAGCTCCGCCGACTTTACGTGGAACTAATCCGGATGGTGTCCCGCTCATCGGACGTGGAGGAAACGATGCCAATCCGAACGCCTATCTGAACATCTTTATCCGTGATCTGAACCGGACCTATTTTTCATTGGGACAGTCATTTAAGTTCGACATCATGAAGGGTCTCTATGTAAAGGCAAGCGCGCTGGTCACGTATGAAGAGAATTTCAACGAAAATTTCAACAAGGATTACCTCAACTCCGTGAACAACTGGAACAGGACGCGCAGTTCAAGCGCTGCTTTCGAAAGGGAGATCAGGCAGACTTACAATATCATTGCCAACTATGACGTCGCCATTGCCGAGAAGCACTCATTAAACATTTTGGCAGGTGCTGAAGGGTATGAGTTTTATGTAAAAGGATTCAACGCGAGCGGGTCGGGCGCTCCCACCGACGATTTTCGCGATCTGGAGCTCACCTCTACGGATGAAAATAGAAGGGCGATTGATTCGTGGCATGCGCGCAACCGCATGCTCTCGTTTATGGGGCGGATCAATTATGATTATGACAGTAAATATCTGTTGTCGGTCACGTTCAGGGAAGACGGATTTTCCGGCCTGATCGACAACCGTTGGGGCTTTTTCCCGGGCATTTCGGCAGGCTGGGTGTTCAGTAGGGAAGACTTCATGCAGCACGTCAGCGATTGGGTTTCGTTTGCCAAACTCAGGACAAGCTATGGTGTGAACGGAAATTTAACGGGTATCAGCGACTACGGATTGCAGGGCATCTACGGCATTACGCGGTATGATGCGGGTGTCGGATACAGTCTGACGACGATTCCCAATCCGGGACTCCGCTGGGAACGGTCGAATACGTTTGAAGCAGGTTTGGACGTCGGACTTTTCGAGAACATGATCAATGCCAACGTCACCTTCTACGACCGCAATACCGTAGATAAATTCGCCAACATTCCGCTTCCCGCGAGTTCGGGTATTTCCAGCATCGGTTCCAACAACGGTGTTTTCAATAACAGGGGGATAGAGATCGAGCTGGGATACAAACTGCTCGGATCGGACGACTGGAAGTGGAATATCAATGCCAACATTACCTGGTACCGCAACAAGGTGGTCAAACTGCCCGATAACGGTTTGGAACGAAACAGGCAGGGCGCCATTCAGGTGTACTCCGGTAATGGAGACGAGTTGATTTGGGTCGGAGGCTATCAGGAGGGCTGCCGACCGGGGGATATCTATGGCTATATTGCGGAAGGCATATTCAAAACCGATGAAGAGGTGCAACGGATAGCTGGCGACCGGTTGGATATTTCGGTTGGCGACGACGGGATCGCCACGCCCCTCTATGGTCCGAACCTGTGGAACCAGTTGACCGATGCGGAAAAGGCCAGGGGCTTGCCGATACAGGCAGGCGATGTGAACTGGAGGGATGTGAACGGCGACGGCGAAATCAACAATTACGACAAAGTGTATTTGGGCAATCGCGACCCGAAGTGGTTCGGCGGATTGACCAATACCCTATCATGGAAACAGCTTACACTTTTTGCACGGTTAGACTATGCGCTGGGACATACGCAGACCGACTGGGCAACGAAGTGGATCATGGGATGCAAGCAGGGAACCTTCAATTCGATCCAGGAAACAAAAAACACCTGGACGCCGGATAACATACATGCCAAGTATCCAAAGTTTTACTGGGCCGACCAGGAAGGAAAGCGAAATTACGACCGCGTCAACAACATGTTTGCCTATCGGGCTGATTACTTGTGTTTTCGCGATCTCTCACTCAGCTACGACATACCCAAAAAATGGGTTGGCACCATGGGCATGACCAAGCTCCAGCTGTCCGTGACCGGTCAAAACTTAGCCTATCTGAGTAAATCAAAGCAGTTTACGCCTGAGGTGGGAGGTGAGGAGCTTCGATCGGGCTATTCGCTGCCGCGAACGGTAATTTTCGGTCTTTCACTTACATTTTAAAATTTTTGATTATGAAAAAGATAGTTTTTTTAATAGGTTTCCTCCCATTATTCCTTCTTAACTCGTGCGACCTGCTTGATTTGGCGCCGGAGGACTATTACGGGAGTGGTAATTTTTGGAATACTGCCGCGCAGGTCGACGGTTACATGCTGGGTCTGCATAATCTTTTGCGGAACGATCATCAGTCGTTCTATCTTTTAGGCGAAGCCCGTGGCGGTACTACCGGTATCGGAAATACGGCTATCGGCACTACCAATATTAATTCGTCGCCCATCAAGGACAATGCCCTTACGAAGGATGCCACAGGTATTTCGGGCTGGCAAGGATATTATGCAAGGATCATGCAGGTGAACATTTTTATTTCGGAGGTTGAGAACGGATGCACATTTCTGTCGGACAACGATCGCAATTATTATTTAGGGCAGGCTTACGGTATTCGTGCCTTTTACTATTTCATGCTTTACAGGACGTTTGGAGGCGTTCCCGTCATCAGTACGGTGAAGGTGCTGGAGGGCGTCACCCATGCATCCGGTTTGTATACGCCCCGTTCAACACCCAAACAAACCCTCGACTTTATCAAGGACGACATCAACAAGTCGGACCAGTATTTCGGACAGGATTTCAGTATCAAGCGAACCAAATCGCTATGGTCGAAGCCGGCAACTCTGATGTTGAAAGCCAATATTTACTTGTGGTCGGCAAAGGTGACAACCGGCGACCAGACGCCGTCGGCTACCGACCTTCAGACGGCAAAAGACGCCATCACGCCATTGATAGGCCGATTTTCGCTGTTGCCAAACTTCGGTAATGTCTTCGGTAACGCCAACAAGGGCAATGACGAAATCATTTTTGCCATTCGTTTTCTGGAAGGCGAAGCAACCAATTTCAACAGCGAATTTGTATATCAGCCGGTCGTCTTTGTAAACATGGTTTACGACAAGGAAGGAAAACTGATGGGCGATACGCTGGATTTGAGAAATACAGGGAGTTACCGCCATACCTACAAATATGAACTGTATGAACGTTATGATGCGGACGACCAGCGGCGTGATGCGACCTTTCTTGATTTTTACATGCGGGATGGCGACGGGAACGTTATCAATAAAGCCCTTACATTTCGTAAAGCCATCGGGAGGATCAATGCCACAGGCATCCGGCTTTATGATTCCGATATACCGGTGTTCCGTTATGCGGAAGCCCTGCTGCTGATGGCCGAGATTGAAAACAAGGCAGGCGGCGACCCGTCGTCGTACATCAATGAAATACGGCAACGGGCTTACGGCGACAACTACGATCCTGTCATTCACGCGCATGTCAATCAGGGATTTGAGGCCAATGAGCTGGCTATCCTGTACGAGCGCGACATGGAGTTCGTATGGGAAGGAAAGCGCTGGTTCGACGTATGCCGCATGACGGATGATGCAGGCAGGCCTTTGGTCTTCTCCAACGCGGCAAGCTACGGGTCTTCACTCCCTATTTTGAATTACAGTGCCGAAGCTCACAAGCTGCTGTGGCCGGTCGACGTCAATACGCTGAACACCGACCCCGAGCTGACGCAAACGCCCGGATATTAACAACATTCATGTTGCTACTGAAGGGATTGACAGCCTTTTCCCAATCGAAAACGATTGGGAAAAGGCTGTCAAAAAAAGGTTCTTTGACATATTGGTTTACACGAAACTTATGACATTTTGTACACGTGTCAAAATATTTTTTGGGCATAATCGTTCAAATATCAGATTTTTGTTTACTTTTGTCCCGAAACAATGAGAATTTAAAAATAATTTGTTATGGAAGTAGCGAGGATTACAGCACAGGGACAAATAACAATCCCTGTTGAGATTAGAAAGAAGTTAAACCTAAAAGAAGGAGATAAAGTCGTTTTTTTTGAAGAAGAAAACGGAAGGTTTTTCTTTCAAAATACGGCCTTGTTGGCATTTAACCGTATTCAGAAGGAAATGTGTGGTGCAGCAAAAAAAGCAGGATATATGATAGAACAGGAATTGCAGGACTATGTCCGTGAAGTAAGACAGGAAATTTGGGAGAAGAATTATGCGGATAATGCTTGATACAAATATTCTCATTTCAATGATTTTCTTTCCGAATGAACAGATGAACAAACTTAAGAGGATTATTTGTAATGATCATTCTATTGTTTTGTGTTCGTATGTTATTGACGAATTGAAAATCGTTATAGATCGTAAATTCAAAAGTAGGGCAATTGATTTGGATACCTTTTTTGAGCGTTTGTCTTTTGAGTTTGTATATACACCCAAGCATTTTGACATTAATAAATATCCACAAGTTCGTGATATTAAGGATGTACCAGTATTGGTAACGGCAATCCTTGAAGATGTTGATATTTTATTAACAGGTGACAAAGATTTTTCACCTGTTGAGATAAGTCGTCCAGAAATAATGTCACCTGCGGAATTCTTGAGAAAATATTGAGATAAATTCCTTTGGAATAGTTCAAACGATTTCAGGTTATCTGGTTGCATTTTAGCTATTTCGATATACCATAAAGCGTGTAAACCATCATCAAAGAGTTTGTGCGTTTTTCTATTAACTAATCATAAAAAAAAATGAAACACATTTGTACGTTTATATTAATTACCTGTTTCGTTGTGTCTTGTGGACGTCCAAAGATACAATTTGAAACATCTGTTTCGCAAAAGACTGTGCCGGTGCTTATTGGCAAAGAGCACAATGTGGCGTTGCGAATCCGTATCCATATTGATGATAATAAGGAAGCGGCGCTCCGGCGTTTGAGGTTTTCGACGCAGGGCACGACTGACTGGCAAGACATCGAAACAACAGCCGTTTATTATACCGGGCAATCGGATGTTTTCCAGGATCATGTATTGTTCGGGTTTGTGCAACCGGGCGCTGCCGCTTATACTTTTAATGCGGCACAGACCCTGAAGCCGGGCGATAATTATTTCTGGCTGTCGGTAAAACTGAAACCGGAAGCGGACATCCTGCATAAAATACGTTTTCATTGTTTGGAAGCGAAGGTTAATGCTGTTTCCGTCACACCTGTCGATTCCGCAGCATGTCCGCTGCGAATCGGTCATGCGTTCCGCAACAAAGGAGATGACGGGTCGGCAGCCTTCCGCATACCCGGATTGATAACGACCCGAAAAGGTACTTTGGTTGCAGTATATGATATTCGCTGGCTTAATTCAGGCGACCTGCAAGGTGATATAGATGTGGGCGTGAGTCGCAGCACCGACAAGGGTCAAACCTGGTTGCCCATGCAAAAAGCAATGGATATGGGCGAATGGGGCGGGCTGCCACAGGATCAGAACGGGATAGGCGACCCCAGTATTCTCGAAGACGGGCAAACGGGCAGGCTTTGGATTGCCGCGCTCTGGGCGCATGGGAAACCGGGAACGCACTTATTTCGCAGTTCCGAACCGGGAATGACACCGTCGGAAACAGGACAGTTCGTACTTGTTTACAGCGATGATGACGGGGTCACATGGTCAGGCCCTGTGAACATCACGCCACAGGTAAAAAAACCGGAGTGGTATATTTGTTTTCAGGGTCCGGGCATGGGAATCACGATGCAAGACGGTACGCTGGTCTTTCCCGCACAATTCAAAGACAAAGATGATATGCCCCACAGCACCTTGATTTACAGCAAGGACCGCGGTCAAACCTGGCAAACGGGCACGGGGGCGCGCTCAAACACCACCGAAGCACAGGTTGCCGAAATAGAACCGGGCGTCCTGATGCTCAACATGCGCGACAACCGTGGCGGGAGCCGGGCGGTGAGCATCACGCGCGATCTGGGCAAGACATGGGAAGAGCATCCCTCGTCGCGCTCGGCGCTTCGCGAACCGGTGTGCATGGCTTCGCTCATCAAAACGAACCATGCCGGCAAAGACATCCTGCTGTTTTCCAATCCAAATACGGAGAAAGGCAGGTACAACATGACCATCAAGACAAGTTTCGACCATGGCCTCACCTGGCCGGAGGAAAACCAGCTATTGCTCGACGAAGGGAATGGCTGGGGATATTCCTGCCTGACGATGATTGATCCCGAAACGGTTGGCATACTGTACGAAGGAAGCGGCTCGCATCTTTGTTTTCAAGCCATACCGCTGTGTGATTTAGTTGATAACAAGAAAAAATGACACACAGGGAACGTGTATTGGCAGCTTTGTCGCACAGGGAAACCGACCGGCCACCCTTCATGTACAGGGATGTGCCGGAAGTCAGGGCTCGTCTGAAAAAGGACTTGAACTTGAAAACCGATGATGCGCTGTTTGAATATTTTGATATCGATTTCAGGTGGGTAGCGCCTGAATATGTGGGGAATAAAATCATCTCAACCGATGATTACAGAAAAGACATCTGGGGTGTGGAATGGAAATATACGCGATTCAACCCCGATGCCGGGTACTGGAACGAAATATCGCATCCCCTGATAGCGGTCGATGACCCGAAAGCGCTGGACGACTATCCGTGGCCTGTCGTTTCCGACTGGGATTTTTCAAAGGTCGGTTCGCGTTGCGATCAATATGCCGGGTATGCCATTATGACGGCTCCCGGTATCGCTTCGCCCGGCCTGTTTCAAAGCCCGATACAACATCTGACAGGCATAGCGCGCAGTTTTACCGATCCGTTTTTGCGTCCGGAATTTTTCGAAAAACTCATTGAAAAGATACTGGCATTTCACCTCCCGTTCATCGATGCCTTTTTTACGGCTGCAAACGGCAAAATTGATTTTTTCCGTATCGGCGACGACTTCGGGACACAACAGGGGTTACTGATGGATGTTGATACGTGGAAAAACTTTTTTCAGCCGGCGTTCAAACAAATGGCAGGTATGGCAAAAAAGCATGGCGCACACTACTATCAACATTCCTGCGGCGCTGTACGCGACCTGATTCCGGCTTTTATTGAAACGGGAGTTGAAGTATTGGACCCGCTGCAGGTATCTGCTAACGGGATGATTCCGGCTGAGTTGAAGGAATGTTTCGGACAGCTGATTACTTTTTCGGGAGGAGTGGACGAACAGCAGCTATTGCCTTTCGGGACGCCCAATCAGGTAAAGGAAGAAACGAAGAACCTCGTCAGGACCATGTCGAAGGATGGCGGATTTTTCCTGGGTCCCACACATAATTTCCAGGAGGATATCCCTACCGAGAATATTGTCGCCATGTATGATGCAGCGAAGGAAATATAAAAATATAGCTTATGACCGTCCGTATCTTCAAATTTTTTGTATTGCCATGCTTGATGCTGTTGTCTTCCCTTCCCGTCATTGCGTCTTCCCTTCCCGTCATTGCGAGGAACGAAGCAATCCAGCATTTAGAGCCTACTTCTGGATTGCTTCGCAGGCTCGCAATGACGAAAACGGGGCTTGTCTTCGGCAGGAACGAAGCAATCCAGCTTACTGAAAAAGCCGAATCATCATCATTTAAATGGCAAGAATATCCCGCATTGCCATTATCAGCTAATTCCGGCGAACAGGCCGGACTGGCGGCTCCTTTTGCAGGGATGCACAACGGCGTGTTGCTGGTAGTCGGCGAAAAACAGTACCGCAACGAGATATATGTATTATATAATGTAGGGCAGGCAACTGCAAAATGGGAAACGCTCAACGTCCGGTTTCCCTATCCCGCAACCCATGGCGTCAGTATTTCGACAAATAGGGGAATCGTGTGCATCGGCGGCAAGGATGCCTCGCGACAGTTATCAAAAGTGATGCTGATGAGCTGGGATGCGGGCGCGCGGGATGTGATCTTTACCGAAATGCCCGACTTGCCCTATACGAACGCCGATATGGGCGGGGCGCTGATTGGCAGTACGGTATATGTACTGGGCGGGTCAGTTGACGGAAAACCGGGGACGGGCGGCGTCTATCTCGACCTGACCAACGAAAAAGCCGGATGGCAGCGGATACCCGATATGCCGGGAGCGGCGCGACTGCGACCGGTTGTTGCTGCACAGAACGCGGGCGATGAAACTTGCCTGTATGTTTTCGGCGGTTACCGTTTCGATGCGGAGAATGATGCGGATAATGTTGCGGATTTCGATGCGGATTGGGATGCGGATAAGTTTACGGATAAGGATACGAAGCCTGCCCTGATGACGGATGCGTACTGTTTCGTGCCTTCACGGAACCAGTGGAAACGGATTCCGGATGTTGTAGTCGACGGCCAGGCCCGTGCGGTGTGGGGCGCTTCGGCCATACCGACGGGAACGGGGCATATTTTGTTTTCAGGAGGCGTTCATCAAGGAACAGTATTACCTGAATTGTTTGCGTACCATACCATTACCGGTACATACGTAAAAGCGGCAACCGTGCCCTGGCAACCGACGGTCGGTTCGGTCATGGTGAAATCGGGCAACGGGATTGTATGGGTGAGTGGCGAGATCAAACCGGACGTAGGCGCTGGTGCGAATGAGCCAGTCCTGCATGCCGGAGCGGTACACGGCGCACAAATAAAAACCGATGCCGGTTTTGGCTGGATCAATTATGCCGTATTGTTTGCCTATCTGTTTGGCATGTTGCTGATCGGATATTATTTCATGAAAAAGAGCAGCGGCGAAACGGACGATTTTTTTCGGGGAGGCAAACGTATCCCATGGTGGGCGGCGGGCATCAGTATTTTTGCCACGGCGCTGAGTTCGATCACGTTCCTGTCGATTCCCGCCAAGAGTTACGCAACCGACTGGCGGATGCTGGTTTTCAACCTGACCATCATCCTTGGCGCGCCGATCGTCATCCGTTATTACCTGCCTTTTTTCAGGAAACTGAAGGTGGCTTCGGCCTATCAGTACCTCGAAATGCGATTTAACCGCATGGTGCGGTATTTTGCTTCGGCGCTGTTCTGTCTGTTCATGATCACCCGCATCGCCATTGTGCTGTTCCTGCCGTCACTGGCGCTTCATGCGGTGACCGGCATCAACGTGTATTTCTGCATCCTGATGATGGGGCTTATCACGATTGCCTATTGCACGATGGGCGGTGTGGAAGCCGTTATCTGGGCCGACGTCATACAGGGATTTGTACTCGTATTCGGCGCCCTGATTGCCTTGGCCTTTATGATTAACGGGACGGAAGGCGGAATAGGCGGCTTTTTTACGACTGCTGCCGAAGCCGGTAAATTCCGTACGTTCGACTTCGATTTCAACTGGGCGCAGCCTGTCTTTTGGGTTGCGCTGCTGGGCGGATTCGCCAACCAGCTGATCACCTATACCAGCGACCAGTCGGTCATCCAGCGTTACATGACCACCAAAGACCAAAAGTCGGCTGCCCGCGGAATCTGGCTCAACGGGATTCTGTGCATACCCGTCTCCCTCCTGTTCTTTCTGATAGGCGCGGGGCTGTTCACCTTTTACAAGAGCAATCCGGCGCACCTGGATATCTCCATACAGAACCAGGACGCCATCTTCCCGCATTTCATGGTGACCGAGTTGCCGGTGGGGCTGTCCGGTCTGCTCATTGCCGCGGTATTCTCGGCGGCCATGTCCACGCTGTCGGCCAACATCAATTCGGTGTCGACGGCCATCACGGAGGATTTCTTCCAGCAGTTGCGCCGCAGCCTGACGGAGAAGACCCGCATGCGCATCGCCCGCGTGTCGGGCGTGCTGGTAGGCCTGACCGGTACCGGTTTCGCCCTCGGTCTGGCTACCTGGGACATCAAGTCGCTATGGGACCAGTTCAACGTCTACCTCGGTCTGCTCACCAGCGGACTGGGCGGTCTGTTCCTGATGGGCATCTTCACCAGGCGCATCAACGGGGCGGCGGCGATGACCGGCTTGCTGGCCAGTATCGTTATCCTGCTTGTTTTACGAAGTTATACGCAGGTGTCGTTCCTGCTGTTCGGTTTCATCGGATTGGCAACAAGTTTCACGATAGGGTGGGGATGCAGTTATCTATTTGGAAATAAAGTAAATAATTATAATCATGGAAAAAATTAAAGGTCTTATCGACGCACCGTTTACACCGTTTTACAACAACGGCGAAGTAAACTTCGAACCCATTCAATCATACGCCGGGATGCTGGCGGGAAACGGTTTGAAGGGGGTGTTCATCAACGGTTCTTCGGGCGAGGGCTACATGCTTGCCGAAGAAGAGCGCATGGCATTGGCCGAGCGCTGGGTGGCGGCAAGCCCTCCGGGATTCAAGGTGATCGTACATGTCGGCAGTACGTGTGTGAAAACGAGCCGCAGGCTTGCCGCACATGCACAGTCCATCGGCGCGTGGGGTACGGGCGCGATGGCTTCGCCTTTTCCGAAAGCCGGTCGTGTAGAAGAACTGGCGATGTACTGCGAGGAAATAGCCGCCGGCGCGCCTGCGTTGCCGTTCTATTTCTATCATATCCCCGTGCTAAGCGGCGTATACCTGCCCATGCTGCCCTTTCTGCAATCGGTCGACGGACGCATCCCCAATTTTGCGGGAATCAAATATACATATGAAAGCCTTTATGAGTTCAACCAGTGCGTTCGCTATCAAAATAACCGGTTCGACATGCTGCACGGACAGGACGAAACCATCCTGCCGGCGCTGGCGGCGGGCGGCGTGCAGGGAGGTATCAGCGGCACCGCCAACTACAACGGCAGGGTTTTGACCGGCATCATCGAGGCATGGGAGCGGGGTGACTTAGATACGGCACGCGAATTGCAAAATTTTGCACAGGATGTGATTGACGTGATTGGCCGGTACCGCGGCAATATCGTGGGCGGCAAACGCATCATGAAGCTGACAGGACTTGACCTCGGCCCCAACCGGATACCTTTTCGGAACATGACGTCCGATGAAGAAACCGCGATGCAGGGGGAACTTGAGGCGATTGGTTTCTTTCAGCGGTGTAATCTTGTAACGGTCTGATTTTTGACGACTGATGGGGGCAGTTGGTGGCGCGGTTGCGTTCCGGTCGAGTCCGCGAATTGTGCGAATTGTCGCGAATTTAGGGAGCGGAAGAGGAGCACATCTTTGAAATTTCATAAAAGAATGGTCAATGAAAGATGCAATGGAATTTCTGACCGAAAAAAAATTATAATAAAGACAATGAACAGACTGAATTATAAAGGATACTTCGGAACAATCGAATACAGTGAAAGCGATAATTGTTTTTACGGAAAGGTGCTTGGTATGAATCGGGATCGAATTACTTATGAAGGCGAAAGCGCAACTGAATTGCTTGATGATTTCAAAGGGGCAATAGATATATATCTTGAACATTGTCAAACAAAAGGAATAAAACCTGAGAAATCCTACAACGATATACTTGATATAAGGATATCATCTGACATACGAAACAGGATAGCGAAATATATTGAAAATCATGGAACAAGCATTAATTCTTTTATTCGCGATTCAATTGAAAGAAGATTGGAATCCGTTTAGATGGTAAAATTATGATATGCCGACAGATAACAAGCGGGTTTGCGAAGACGGTTATTTCATTCAATTTATCTAATCGTCGCCGTCAAGGTTAATGGGAAGCAAATTTGCAGGAATGTGTTTTTCCCTATCTCGTCGAAGGACTGCAAAAAAAGCATACATTTATTGTAGAGGGATTCGCCTGCGTCGACTATCTGCATGGCATTTTTATTTTGCCATTCGCGTCGCCAGAGGTCGGAAAATAATTTAAGGCAGGCGATTAGGGTCGTTGGGCTAACTAAAAGGATGACCTGCACATTGTTTCGAACTGGAGATGGGCTGTTTTTTGAAGTTCTTCGATTTCGGATTTTTGATTGGTTAGTTTTTCGTTAAGCGATTCGTTCATGGCGGACAGGCGGATAATCTGGTTTGAAGAGTCGGTATTTTTATCAAAAAATAATATCGATTCCGCGTTTTTCGGATCGGGACGGTTTATCTTTGCAACAAATTAGAAAACGATTTTTTTCGATCAAGTTTTTCATGATAAATAAAAGGCGATTATTAGAGGTCGCCTTTTTTGTTGGTTGGAATTATAGTATTGTATATATGAACGTTTTAAGGAATGGAGTTAGGCGGAGCGGAAGCGGCGACCAGCTGGACTGAGTTCCGGCAATGGTCGGCGAAGTGGCAAAAGAAATGCAGCTGAATAACCCGCCGGATAGGACAGCCCCTTCTCAGTAGGGGCTTTTTTGGCTGATTTTGAATATTTTTTGTCATTATATTTTCTATAATCGTTATCTTTGCGGATAAAAAACAGCGTTATGAAAAGAGTTACAGTGTACATAGACGGCCTGAACTTCCATTATGGGTTAAAAAGACTTTCGCTGTGCCTAACCACCTACTTTCAGTACGCTTATAATTTAACGTCCACCTTCTTTATTCATACTTTTTATTATTCAAAGAGCGTCTCAATATCATCATTTACATACCATTTCATACCGCCCGGGTAGGAAGATGTTATCTTTCTCTTATATACTCTTTGGCCGGAATGGGTGGTACAACCTGACCGGTATTAATAGGACTCAATCTTTGGTATATCCAAATCTTTACACAGGGACAAAACAAGTTTTTCATTTATATCGGGGTGGCGTGGCAGGGCTGTTATCCTGTCATTTATCCGATTGATGATAATTGAGTGCTTTTTGCCCTCTCTGTATATCTCACAGCCGTATTGTCTAAAATATTTAAGAACTTTTTCACGCTTCATAATACGGATACTTTCTCCAGAAAAACGTTCTTTCTGCCTGCTTTGCGCATGGCAACTTCACGCTCGCAGTCCAAAATGAGTTCAATGGCATCCTTTAAGTTTTCCTGAGCCTCCTCTATGGTCTGTCCCTGCGTGTGCGCATTAGGAATTTCCGCACAGTGAGCAAGATACCAGCCATCTTCCGTCTTTTCTATTATCGCTGTATATTCCATATCCTGACTGTTTTACCGTTTTTACCGTGCAAAGGTACAATAATTATCCGAGAACTCGGATAATATGCGTACCTTTGCAGCCGAATATCATACCATTTATTGGTTGAAATATTGGACTGGGGTGTCCCCGGTTGGAAAAGGGTTCCTTTCCGGTAACTCTTTTTTTATGGAAATATTTTTTAATCAGCCCGTCCAGAAAGAATACAGTCCTTTCAACGATAAAGGAAAGCGACAGCCCGCATACATCCTGCAATCGTCCGTATTTGCGTATGTGTGGCTCTTTCGAAATGCTGCAAGAAACGATTGTAAAATCATTATCCCTCATCATAGAATTAACATCCTCGTAGAAACTTTCCCTTGTATCAGCGTCAAACAGAATTTCAAATCCATTTTGGCGCTTCCTGATATCGCGCGAATGGAGTATTATTGCTGTTCCAATATTTCTTTTTTATCTCTATGGTTTTGCTTTCAATTGTATCATAATCAATTTCTGATACACGCTGATGCCTCCGGCATGATACCCTTGTTCACCATTACTGTCAAATTATCAGGAAAAAAACAGAACAATTCGTCTTTCAGTTTGAAATATACCTGCGGGTCAACGTCCTGATGAAGCGATTTGGTATGGGCGTTACGCACTGCCTTCTTTCGTCAATTCCGCCTCCGTATGGCAATCGTTTATATAAGTGGTTAGCGTTATTTATCGCATTACAAATGCTCATACGCACAACTGCCGCATTGCAAATGCGGCAGGACGGAGAGTCCTCGCAAAATCCACCTCATTGGCAGCGACCGGGACAGGCTCAATAGCAAATTAAGCCCCCTGATAGTCGGCCATTTCTAAAGTATTCCCGTTTTTCTGGGTAAACACTATTGTGTTATCAACCGTAAAGTGAAACTTTTCGACATCGGATATTTCAACCGCTATCGTTGAATTGCCCGCTATAATGTTCCAAAATATCTTGATTGTTGAGGCGCGCAGGTTAATTTGGGACGAAGCAGATGCAAGAGTTGCCGCTTGGGTTTCGACTGCCGTAGACCGTGTCGTTGTACCGCCATAACCGTTCTCGGTAACAAGCAATTTCGCGCTGTGCTTACCGCTTACAACAATATAAAAGCCGGGATTTAAGCTAACGGATATCTCCGACTGGCTAAGATATTGCCCAATCATTTTCCCGCCAATACCATAAATCGACACAGTCCCGACCGGATTAGAAACATGCAGTGTACCGTTGTTGTAATACACATCCCATTTCTCGGCAGTAATACTTTCGTTCGCCGTTCCGGCCCCGTTTGCACGGGGTTCAAATCCAAATGTCGTCGTGGCAACCGGGTAACTATAACTTTTCTGTTGCCCGTCCCAAGTCATTTTGGCATTGACGTCATTATCACTTAGCGTCAGTTCATCGAGCGTTTCCACGTTAAAGGCAGCGACTTCATTGCTATCCTTATCAAACGCTATCAGGTGTCAGGGATTATTGGCGTCCTGTGCCATAACCACTATCGCCGTCAATGCCAATACAGCAGAGGCCAAAATTCTGAGGTAAAAATTCCTTTTCATATCTGTAAAACAATAGTTCGTTATAATGATAAAATCACCTAATCAGTTAAAAAACAGAATAGCAGTTGATATTGTCCTTCATTATCAGCGTATTATTCAGCCTTTCGGTTACAAAAGTAAGGCAAGATTTTTTCAAAAGCAAACAATTTCAAAAAAAACTTTCCGGTATTTCAGAATCAACTTCGAAAACAAGTTTATTTTCCAGGCTTTTAATCTGGAAATGATATAAGAAAGGGTAACTGTTTGACTTTGAGCGGGCGAATTGACCGTTCGGCGCCGTTATCACAACTTTTGGATAATGCCTCTGAAAGAGCAATTCGGAATATCAAATTATAAACACTATGTAACAACCCATTAAAATTTCATATAATTTTTCGATTATAATCGAAAAATTATATGAAATATGGGGGTGTAAAACGGGAAAAAGAAAGCCAGCCACTACCGGCGGCGCTTTGTGAAAAGTTTTTTTTGGCGAACATTTCAGCAACAGGAAATCGGCATGATCGAAGAAGCAGATGGCAATATTACGGCATTTGAATTGAAATGGAACGCGAAACGAACAGCCAAAATACCGGCATCTTTTGCCGAAGCATATCCCAATCATCTGTTTCACACTGTCAACAGAACAAATTATCTGGATTTTCTAATATAACCTTAAATCTGTTTCTGTACCGAACACCTTGGATTACTCAAATTGAAGGCAGAAGAGCGCATAGAATGGGATGGATTTTATGTTGTTTTCAAATCCGAAATTTTTTTGCGATATTTTGATTGCATAAGGGCAATTGTATTTTTTTACAAAATTAGACAAACTGATGGCGCGGTTTCGCCTTCCTTTTTTCACTTCGACCGGAATAATATGAATACCGTCCTGCGCCACAAAATCCACTTCGGCCGTGTCGCCGCTTTTCCAATAGTAAAGGGGTATTTTCTTCGCCGCAAAATCCTGCGCTACAAAGTTTTCAGCAAGGCCGCCCAAAAATCCGTTATCAACTTCTATTGAGTTTAATATCAGTTGATAGGGAAATGCGGCGTGCATCGTGAGCATACCAGTATCATTCATGTACAGCTTGAAATCGCTGAAATCGATTTGTCCTTTTAGCGGCATGACGCCCTGTTCGATTTTGTTGCATTTTAACACAATGCCCGCCGATATAAGCCAGTCAATCGACTCGCCGAAGATGGTTGCCGTACCGCCTTTCATGGCTAATTTATATTGGAATTTCCGGTTTTCCTTCGACAACTGCGTGGGAATGGATTCATTGTACTTGAATTTTCTGCAAAAATACAAAACATGCCGGAAAAATCAAAATATTTTGATTTTTCCGGCATGTTTTGTTTATTTCTTATTGAATTTTTCATAAAAGAAAACCGGCAACCCTACCGGCAGTATCAACAGCAAGGGCAGGCAAATCTTGTTGATGATGCCGGGGATATAGGTGATTTTTTTGCGGAACATCTTTTTTAATGAGCGTTTGGCCAGCGTGTCGGGGGACATCATGACGCCAAAGCGTCCGGCTATCTTTCGCCATTCGGGTTTTAGTGCGTACAGGTTGGTATCAACGGCGCCGGGGCATATCGTTGTGACGCCTACATTGTATTTTGAAAATTCAAAATGGATGGCTTTTGAAAAGGTTCCAATAAATCGTTTCGTTGAAGCATAGATGGAAAGATACGGATAGGGCATCCATGCCGACAGGGATGAAACGGTCAGGATGTAGCCTTCGCGCCGCCTTTTCATGTCGGCGCCAAACAGTTTGCACAGTTTGGCCGGGGTGTTCAGCTGTAAATGCAGGAACGCGTCGTACGGGTCGTTGTCAATATCGGTTATCGCATTGAAGACAAACCGTCCGGCATTGCTGATTAGAATATGGATTTCAAGGTTGTTTTCATGGCAAAAAGCATAGAGCGTTTCCGGCGCGTCCATCCGGGATAAATCCAAAGACAGGCAATGCACGTCGACAGCGTGACTTTTTCTCAGCTGCGATGCAACCTGGAGGAGCTTGTCTTCCTGAATGTCAACAATAAGCAGATGATACCCCTGTTTGCCGAGATTGTCGGCAAATGCAAGTCCGATGCCCGAAGCGGCGCCCGTGACTAATGCCGTTTTGTTTTTGCTATTTCTTTCAGGATACATTTCGGGAGTTCTTCTTTAATAGGTTGATGGCATTGCATTTCGACGCTGTACATGCGGGCTATGCAATAGTTGGAGTGTTCGCAACGGCATCTGGCATCGCCCTCCGCTTTCATCCGGTTGACGAAGCCCGGTTCGTTGATGAGCGCCCGTGCCATCGCCACAAATTCAAATCCGGAGTTTAAAACCATGTCTATCTTGTCCTTGGCTACCAATCCGCCGACGTAGATAAGCGGCAGCCTGACCGCTTCCCGGAATTTGAGCGCATCTTCATAGAAATAGGCTTCCCGGAAAGGAACGGTCGGAACCAGTATCTTCCCGAAATAACGCGCGAGCGGCTTTATCACAGACGGTTCCATGTAATATGACATGGTTCGCGTCGGCATGCTTCCGTACATGACGTGCATGGGCGCATGGCTGACGAAGCCCGCACTGAGCGTCAGTCCGTGAATGCCCAGCGATTCGAGTTTTTTTGCGACCTGTATGCAATCTTCGGTTTTCATGCCGCCCAAAAACGTAAACCCGTCGGTCATATTGATCTTTGCCGTGACAGCCATATCGCCTTTTGCGGCTTCCAACGCCTTTTCGACGGCCATACACATGAAACGCATCCTGTTTTCCAGACTCCCGCCATATTCGTCGTGGCGGTGATTGGTGTATTTCGACAGGAACTGACTGAGCAGATAACCGTGTCCCGCATGGATTTCGACCGCATCAAAACCGGCTTCGCGGGCAAGGTGAACGGCACGACCGAAGTCCTCAGCGACTTCCTTTATTTCGTCTTTCCGCATCTTCCGCACAAAGGTTGGGGAGTAGATATTGAAGCCGTATGAAGCCGACACCGGCAGTTGTCCGGCCACGCTTTTCTTCGACATGTTGCCGCAGTGGCCTATCTGAATAGCCGCCGCCGCGCCTTCCCCGTGAATGGCGTCGGTGATTTCTTTGAGTGCGGGGATCGTCTCTTTTCTGAGCCATAGCTGGTGCGGGAACGAAAGTCCGCTTTGCGTGACCGAAGCGTAGGCAATGGTCGTCATGCCAATGCCGCCGGCGGCAACCGAAACGTGGTAGTCGTATAGTTTTTTGCCCGGATGGTTGTCAGGACACATGCCTTCGAAAGCGGCGGCTCTGATGGTGCGGTTACGCAGGGTTATTGGGCCTAGATGGGCGGGGGTGAATAAATGGGACATTTTTAATTATTAATTACTAATTACTAATTACTAATTACTAATTAAGAAATAAGAGTTAATTCTCAATTCTCAATAGACATAGGGGAAGATGCGTTTTAGTTTGCGTTCGTTGAGGGTTTCGGCGCCGAACAGTTTTTGGTATTTTTTGTAGATGGCGTTGGCGCGGGGTACTAAGTTGGCAAAAGTCCACAGGGCAAAAACGGCTCCCGGAAGCGACCAGGTGAGGATGGCAAATCCTGTCCATTCGATCAGTTCGCCGAAATAATGCGCGCCGGTCACATAGCGGAAGAGGCCTTTAGACGGGAGATAATGACGCGAATCGCCGGGCTTGCGGAGGTTTTGAATGATTTTATCCGACTGGATATTGAGCGTCATCCCTCCGAAAAAGATGACGGATCCGATAATAAACTGTGGCGACCATAGCCAGTCAACGGCATACATTCCCTCCGGCGACTTGAAAAACAGCCATCCGCCCTGCATGAAAGCATTGCAGCAGTTGAAAAAAACGCCCATCATCATCACCGCAACCGGCATTTTGCTCTTTCCTTTCAGCAAGAAGGGAAAGATAAACGACCGCCGGATATAGTGCGATTGAAAGAAAAGGAACAGGATGAGCGGGACGAACGACGTCGCGAAACTGAAAGAAGTCATGCGCGGCGAATACAGGCACAAAAAGGACATTAATATAAAAACAGGCGTTTCCATGCAGAGCCAGGCTACCTTGTTGTTGATGGCAACGCCCCATTTTTTATCGGTGGTGATGCCGTAACCTGCTTCCACGAAATTAAGCGCAATGAACACGACCACAGCAAGCGCCGCCATTACGAGCAAAAAAACATCATACTGTTCAAGTAAATAACTCATAAACGATACCAATAACTTTCAGGTTTGAATAAAAGAAAGTGCAAAAGTACTTATTGGGATAATAATATCCAAATATTACGTGGCGCAGCAGCGGCGAAAACATTAGGAAAGCGACAATTTTTTTGCAGCGTGTGTCAACTGGTCAATGATCAATGATTTCAAGTCGCCCACAAAACGGATTTTAGGAACATAGATACCGAGACTGGCGATGACACGTTCCTTGTTGAAGATGGGGACAGCCACACCGATAATATGTGATGCGGCTGTTTGATAAGCGATCCCTTTTTCGCGTATTTTTGCCATTTCGCGATTCAGGTCATCAAAGGAAGCGGATGCTTCTTTCCAGATAAAAGGGGTAGGCAGACCCTTTTGCCGCACAACGACTTGTAGGTCGTCTTCCGGCAGGTATGCCATGATCAACCGGCCTGTCGATGTGTCGTACGCGCTCTTTTCCTTGCTGGAACGCACTTGCAGTTCATGGTCGCAATATTCCACATGCAAGATGATCCGCTGATTGCTTTGCATATTGTAAACGGCAAGGATGACCGTTTCGTTCAGCAAATCACATAACTCCCCCATGACAGGTTTGGCCAAATCCACTAAGTTGCCTCTAAATGAAATATTTCCGGTGACATAGTATGCCATGCGGCCCAAACGGTATCCCTTCTTGTACCCCATCTGCTCAATGTATTTCCTGTAGACGAGTGTTTTCAGGATATTGGCGCAAGTGGCATGGTTAAGCCCCAGATGGTCGGCTATGTCACTCAGCGAATGTTCTTTTTCGGGACGCTTGGAACAGTATTCGAGAATATCCAACCCCCTGTTGAGTACCTGTATCATACGGTCAATGGATTATTTGAAAGGGTGTCAAAAATAGCCTCCCTTGTCCTTGATCTCGTGGATGGATTGTCCTTCGCGTACCCAGGAGAAAATCGTTTTTTCGTTTTCCCTGATTTCTTCCGCGCGAAGCAGCACCTCGTAGGCGATGTCGCGGGGGACGATCAACACGCCGTCAATATCGCCCACAACGATGTCGCCGGGCTTGACGGTCACCTCACCAATCAGGATTGGGATTTGATAATGGGTGATCAGACAACGGCCTAAGCTGCCATTGGACGTACGGTATTTATAGAAGACAGGCAGGCCGGCTTCCAAAATTTGATGCGTATCGCGTATTCCGCCGTCGATACAGGCAGCCTTCACTTTTTTACCTTTGGCTGTTGCCGTCATGACGCCCCCCCAAAGCGTCGCTTTTTCGTCGTGGCTGGTATCCCAGACGACAAAGGCATTTTCGTGCATCTCGTCAAGCATTTGTGTGCGAAACGCCATCTCGCCGCTAATCTTGACGTTGGGAGCGCTTTTGACGGTGAAGGCAAAGCCCGCAACGGTACGGTACTCCCTTAACGGCTTTATATGATTGGGTAAAGCCTGACTCAACAGGCAAAACTCGCGAAGCACGTCGTTGATGGCTCCGGTGTATAGTTGCTCATAACGACACAGCAACTCGTGGTCGCTTATCGGAAATGATTTGTCGGATACGCTTTCCCTCAATTGAATAAGCGTGTCCAATTTCATCATCCCCACCTCCTTCTTAAATTGCTCAACACTCATATTTTCTTTTCAATTTTCGACAAGGAGCATGCCCCCATGCCATAAACTATAAACTATAAACTATAAATTTTTTCACTTCGTAAAAAGAACTCCTTCGCACCTCGACATAGTCAAACAAGTTTGCCTCTGCGCTCGGTTTGTCGTCGTTTCTCAATTCTCAATTCTCAATTCTCAATTACCCCCCCATCCCCCCATCCACCAAATAATCGGCGCCAGTGATATAACGACCCGCATCCGTGCATAACAACAGCGCAAGCGCTGCACAATCTTCGGGCTGCGCGATATAGCCCACCGGTATTTTGGCTTGTATCAGTTTTTTGTATTCCGGATCGGCCAATGCCTCGTCATTGCGACTGGTACCGATGACGCCCGGCGCCAGGTTATTGACGGTGATCCCCAGGGGTGCCAGCTGCGGCGCCAGGTTCTTCACCAGATTGACTAACGCCGACTTGGAGGCGGCATAGACGCACATCTGGCTGTGGGGACGCACCTGCTGCACCGAACCGATGGTGAGTATCCGCCCCCAGCCCTGTTGCTGCATGTAGGGAACGACACCCTGTATCAACTGCAATGTTGAACGTAGATTTACATTGATTTGTTGTGCAAATTCAATATTATTTATTTGATCCCATCGTTTGCGAATCTGCACCGATGCGTTGGCAACCAAAATATCGGCATGGCATCGGTGGGTGTCGGCAAAGTCGCGATAGGCTTCCAGGACATGCTCCGATTCGAGATCGAAAGGCCAAAGCCAACTTTTGTTGCCATATACTTCAATCTCGGAGGCTGTCTGTTCAGCCAGCGGGTGGTTACTGCGATAATTGATGACGACGTTGGCGCCATTTTCGGCCAGGGCATGCACGATGGCTTTCCCGATGCCTTGCCCTCCGCCTGTCACTAAGGCGGTTTTGCCGGTTAGATTGAATAACTGATTAATTGACATGCTACCTTTTTTATTAAATTCCACCTACTACTGGAAACCATTCCCTGCGATACGGGTCCTGATGAAACCGTGCATAATAGTCGCCTTTTTCCTGATAATACCGTTCGTATTTCTCCATTTTTTCTTCATCCAGCGTTACTCCGAGTCCTGGCCCGTCGGGTACTTTAATAGCGCCCTTCTCATATTTCATCTTGCCTCCTGCGATGATGTCGTCGTCGAGATAGTGGTAATGTGCATCGCCCTGCATGGTCATCGCCGGTATGGTTGAGGCGGTATGCAGCATGGCGGCCAGTTCGACGCCAAATTCGGCACCCGAATGCATGGCGACGCCGAGGTTGAAAGTCCGGCAAACGGCGGCGAGGTCTTTCACGCCTTTCGGCCCCTCCCAGTAATGCAGGTCGGTCAGGATGATGTCGATGGCATCCTGCCGGATAGAAGGCCCCAGATCGTCAAATTTGTTGGGATACATGTTCGTAGCCAGCGGTATTCGCACCTGCTGGCGGACAGCCCGCATCCCTTCGATACCCCAGGAGGGGTCTTCGTAGTACTGCAGTTCCAGGTCTTCCATGCGGCGTCCGGCTTTCACTGCCGTTGCGACGCTCCAGACGCCATTGGGGTCGATACGCAGTCCGAACGCAGGACCCAGCCTTTGGCGGCAAAGGGTCACTGCCCGTACCTCTTCCATCGGTTCCATGACGCCCGCCTTCAGTTTCATGGCGGTGACGCCCAGCGTGCCGTTCAACTCTTCGCACAGGTCGGCCATATCTTCGGCGCAGGTGTCATGTCCGCCGCCGGGGCGATCATAACGCCAGAACAGATAGGCTATCATCGGTATTTCATCGCGGAGCTTGCCGCCAAGCAACTGATGCACAGGCGTGTTGCACGCTTTCCCCATGATGTCGAGGCACGCCATCTCAATGGCGCCGTAAAGACGGGCATTGGAAAGATAATAGATGCTTCTCAGAACTTTCAGCTTGATAGCCTCCAGGTCGAAGGGGTTCATGCCGACAATGCGCGGCTTCAATTTCAACAGCGCGCCGCGCTGGTCGCCGCCGCCCACTTCACCCAGACCGCTAATCCCTTCGTCGGTGATCAGTTCCAGCACCGTTCGCATCAGATATCCCGGATGAACGCCGGTGTTATGCCGCAGCATGCAATTCATCGGAATGGCAACCGTGCGGACTTTCATGTCTACAATTTTCATTGTTGTGCTGTTTTCTTGTAATTGCTCATTTCAAGTGATATTCCATCTGTTGTGCCTTGCCCGATTTATCTTTCCATGTGATGCGGTAGCGGCCTTTGAAGCCGCGAAAGGTCACTTTCCCGTCTTTGTCGGCTTGCAGGGTCAGGTTGGTTTTCCACTCGTGATTGATCAACTGGTCGAGCGCAAAAAATGACGGTTTCGGTTCCATGTTTCGCGTAAACAGGCCGGAGGTAGTGGGCTCGCCGGGCGCTCCGCAATCGTCCACTACATTCCACCATGTAATCCCCATCATCGGCTTAATGCTGAACCACAACCGGTATAAATCCCGTGCGATCGCCGCCTGGATTGCACGACCGCGGGCATCGTCGCCCGGCGCTGTGATCGTTATCTCGCTTAAATGGATCGGCAGTCCTGCCTGCGCGATCACATTCATTTTGTTCCATACCTGTTGCGGCGATTGGATTTCTTTGCCGTCGGCAATGTCAAGACATTGCTGGGGGTTGAACAGGTGCATTTGCGACCCCATAATGTCGATGCGGTTGCCTTTTGCCATCAGGTCTTTGGTTTGGTTGACATAATTGGCATCGTTCGCGTAGTCGTTGATGTTCAACAACACGGATTTGGGAAAGTACTGGTCGGCAATGCGGAATGAATGATAGGTATAATCGCCCGGCATCAATATGCCATAACTGCTCTTGCAGACGGCGTCGCCCGTCAGGCAATTGCCATGATAATCCGCCGCGCTCTCGTTGACGATGTCCCAGCTATGCAGTCGACCGCCATAATAGTTGGCTATTTCAATGATTCGTTTCTCGTAGAGCCGGTTCAATTCTTTTGTATAGACAGGAATCAGTTTTTCGATTTCGGCTGGCGACAGCTTGTTGAACGCCTCTTTTCCCAACTGTTTTATCTTTTCCTTTTCGTCATCGGGGCAAAATTGCTCGTACAGCCATTCTGGATTTTGCCACTTCTGGTTTCCCCAGATGATGTTGTGACCATGCAAACGGACGCCCTTGCGCTCGCAAAAGTCAACCACCGGATCGGAAGCCGGACGGCGCCAGTGGGGTTCGTTTTTAGGCGCTGTTGCCTGATTCCAGTACGTTTCGGTGTCCCAGTATTCTTCCCTGAAACGTGGACGGTTCGGTTGCATCTCGAACTTCTTCCAGTAAAAAGAGATGGTGGCCGAATTGAACAGCGTTCCATACAGTTCCTTGTACTTGCTGTTGCGCTCGGTCGTCCCCAGCTGGTTGAAATTGAAGATGTGTGCCCCAAAGATGAAGTCGTGCGAGATTTGTTCTACTTGTACTGCTGCATTTTTGCCGATATTCGTCAATTGCAGCGTAGCGTCCGCTTTTCTGTTTTGATCGATGTCGCGATCAATTTTGGCTTGGACCTCCGGGTTCCAGATGTCCCAATAAGCCTTGCTCATTACATCGTCTTTTGTCTGACTAAAAGATTGAGATGCAAGCAGGAGTAATGATACGATAGATAATAATGTTCTCATAAGGAATGAATTATGAATTAAAAATTTTTATTCAAGATTGAGTTCCAAGCGTTGTGTCTTGCCGGATTTGTCTTTCCAGCTAATGCGATACAGTCCCTTAAAACCGCGAAATGTCACTTTCCCGTCTTGATCGGCTTTCAGTGTCAGGCTTGTTTTCCATTCATGGTTGATCAGCCGGTCGAGTGCTTGATATACCGGTTTGGGATTCAACGCTTTGTCGTAGATGCCCGAAAAGGAAGGTTCGCCCGGCGCTGCGCCGCCATCCACCACGTTCCACCAGGTAATGCCCATCGTTGTGGGATAACTGAACCACAGTCGATACAGGTTGCGCGTTATCTCCGCTTGAATCGCTTGTCCTGCGGGCGTTTCGTCGGGTGCGCTGACGGTCACCTCGCTGATATGAACCGGTCGTTCGGTTTCTTCCAGACAGTTAAACCAGGCGTACATTTTTTTCGGCGTTAAAATATCGGCTCCGTCTGCAATTTCCTTCGATTCTGCGGGATTAAAAATATGCATTTGCAAGCCAACATTGTTGATTCGGATATCGCGGTCAATCAGGTCGCGGACAATTTCGACATACCGGCGCGACGGCGCCCAATGCATGTCGCAATCGTTACTGTTGAACTGCACTGTTTCAGGGAAATACTTCATTGCCCACGCAAATGTCTTGTAGGTATAATCGTCGGGCATGAGGCCGCGGTTGGCCTGATCGATGGATTCGTTCACCACATCCCACCGCCGGATTTTATCCTGATAGCGCTCGGCTATTTGCTTCACGTGCGCCTCGAAAATAGGGTCCATCGCTTTCCGGTTTTCGGGCATCCATTCAGGATGTCCCCACTGTCGCGATCCATAGATAATGGCGTGACCGTTCATATTGATATTCTTCGACATGCAAAATTCAACCACCGGATCGGGGGGCGGACGCCGGTATTCGTACGCGCTGCCGGCCTCAAACCTGGGATTGCCCTGTATCGGTTCGAGGGTCTTCCAGTAAAAAGGAACCGTAGCGGCATTGAAAAGGTCTCCAAAAGTATTTTCATACTGCCGGTTTTGTTCGGGCGTCTTGAAGTCGCCAAACAAAAAGATGTTACCTCCAAAAAGAAACGAATGACTGATTTGTTCGATCTGTACATTGGTTCCCGGCTTTGCCCCATGCAACTCAACCGTTGCATCCGCTTTACGGTATCGTTCGATATCCCGATCCATCTGCGCTTGCACTTCCGCGTTCCATATATCGCGATAGGCTTTGCTCATTACATCTTCTTTGGTCTGGCTGACTGATTGAAAAACAATCACGAACAACGTTGCGATAGCTACTGCTTTTTTCATTTTATAATTAACAATTTATAATTAACAATTAAAGTATTACTTCCCTTACCTGCCGGCTTGCATTCCAAGACTTGACGGTCAACCGAAAACGTTTTGCAGGTTGTTCTTCCCTTATTTTTATTTCCATTGTGATGTCTTTTGATTCGCCAGCCGGTAGCCAAAAATAATTGTCATCGGCGAAAAACAGGCGTTTCACGTCCTCCATTTCTATTTGTGTCATGAACGCGGGCGCTTTTCCCGTGTTCTTGACGGTGAACGAAACGATGCCCGTATTGTTTCCCGAGGCAACATAACTGACGGCAGTAATTGCAAGCGAAGTTCCGGTTTTGGCAACCGTCGGTTTGATCCAGGGGCCGGATTCCAGCGTTGGCCATGCAACAGGTTCGGCAGTGTATTTTCGATAATACGCGCCGTCTTCCATTTGTTTGATGGTTCGCGGCCAGTAATCGGCCAATGAAATCATCTTTCCGGATTCATCAAATAAGGAGGCGACAACAAAAAATAGGCGTTCCCTATATTCATCCGGGATGTTGAATATGCCCATTTCGACAGGTGAAACAGAAGTTCCGGCCGATACATTGATAGTTGCAGTTTGTTTCCAAACCTCCTTGAACCTGTCGTCCAAAACACTGACTTCCACCTCTCCAGTGAAAGCAGGTCGACCAACCCCGTTCAACACCTTGATGCCGACTGGAAACTGTTCGCCGGGCGCCCACAGCATCCGTTTGATGTCGAGCATCACGCGGGTGGGGTCGTAAGTCCGTTTCAGGAAATAGTAAGGCGCTGACGGTTGTCCGAACCCGTCAACAAGATGGATGGCTGCAACAACCGGCCAGGGACGTTTGTATACCCAGGGCATCAGCCCCACGGTTACGGGATATTTACTTTGGAACGCTTCCGACATCACCTGATAAAACTCGCCGGCGCCTACTTGTGTGGCTTCGGCGATGCTTTCGAGCGACGGTTTGGCCATATTGTCGATATGGGATGCACGGCTTAACATACGCGGCACGCGTGACGGGTTGTATTCGGCAAAGTGCAGCACAAACTCAGGATGCTTTTGGGCAAAATCATCATTGTACATCCCGCTCAAGTCGGTCAATTCGCTTGCCGAAACCACTTCCCTGATGTTTTTCGGATCCGTGATGCAATGTATTCCCGTTTCGGCCACAAACGGTATCAACTCAAATCCTTTGTACCAGGCCGGATCGAAATCGGGATACGAATGGATCGAACCGGCATCGGGCGATGTCCGAACGAAAAAACGCGTAGGATCAAAGATGGCTAAGTTGCGCTCCAGGATACCCATGGAGGCGGCATTTCCGTACGAATAGGGGTTGAACTCGTTACCTCCGCACCACACAGCTAACGAAGGCTGGTTGCGCAGTCTGAAAATATTCTGACAGACCTGTGCCTCCCAGACGTCCTGCGGCCAGTCGGGCGTATCAAAATTGGCGATATTGAAGTCCTGCCATACCATGATGCCGTATCTGTTGCAGGCATCATAAAATTCCTCGCTTTCCAAAAGCGCGCTTCCCCAGATACGGAACATTTGGATGCCTGCATTTTTTGCCATACGGACGGCCCAGTCGTATTTATCGGCGGTCAGGTCGTACAGGGCATCTACCGGCATCCAGTTGATACCCTTGACAAACAGCCGTTTGCCGTTGACGACAAACTGCCAGTTCTGCCAACGGTCGCCAGTACGTATCCCGGCGCTTCTGACATGTTCAATGGTACGTATGCCAAAGTCAAATGCGATGCGGTCAACCGGCTGCCCATTCACCTTCAGCGTGATGATCGCCTGATAATAGTCGGCTTGTCCCATGCCGTTGGGATACCATAACTTAGGGTTGCTCACTGTAAATTCCTCTTCCATAAAGCAGCGTCCTTCAATAACGTAGGGTGAAAACTCCTTGGAAAAAGCGGTACGGCCACGATCCATTAATTCAAGCGTCACTGTCAACACGTCATTTACCTTCTTGTCCTGTGGTGCAACCATCGGGGAACTGTAATTGGCCATCTGCCGGTTATCCCACGGATGAAGCCTGTAAGACCGTGAATTGGTTCCGGAAAAAATCTCCATTGTGAAACCGATACATGCCTGATCGCTTTCAATTTTCCTTGTAAAAAGGAAAGGACGCTCGATATGATAAGGCGGCATGATCTCAATCCGCACCGTCCGCCACAATCCCAAATTGAAATAAGGCTCCATGGCGCTGCCGCCTGTCAAAAACCACCCTTTCACGATTTTTCCGGGCTTCGACCAGTTAAAATCAGGCTGGCTGTAATTGGCCGATATGACTTCAACCACTAATTCATTCTTTCCGCCTAAGGTGACATCCGAACTGACGTCTATCACTGGGCCTCCAAAGATTCCGCTGTGAGTTCCAAGTAATTTGCCGTTCAGCCACACTTTGGCAAAATAGTCGATACCGTCGAAATTCAGTAAGACATGATTGCCTTTCGCGCTTGCAGGGGTCATGAATTCCTTTTTGTAATACCATACTTTTTGTTCCAGACGTTTATATTCCAAGGCATTCATGTGTTGATACGGGTTGCCCGACTTGCCGGCTTTGAAGTGAGCCATTTGCACTGAAGTAGGGCAGGCAACTTCAATCCATGAAATACCCTGAAGCTCCGTCGGGGATGCGACAGGCTTATCCATGGAGCCGAGCAGCCAGCCGGTCGAGATATCCAAGTGCTGGTCGCCTGTCCGTGGGAAGATGTAATAGGGTGATTCCAAGGAGTTCTGACCTTGTGCCAGATTCTGTGCCTGCAAATCAAAAAAAGAGGCAAGACCTAAAGTCATGATTAAATAGGAGAAAAATGAAAGTCTGTTGCACATGATTATCATATCTAAAAACAGGATGTAAAAAAGTAATATCTCACGAAAGCAATTTTATAATGATAAATTAAACTTATGCGTGCAACATAATTAATAAATTTGAAACATCCTAATTTTTTTGCGTTTTTTTTACCCCTCGCCTAAACGCGAGGGCTTTTTTTCCAGATTCTGACACTAAATACTAATGAAAGGTATTTTTTCGGAAGAAAGAGGCTTAACTTCAAAAATCAAAGTCGCATGGATAATCTTTCCGTCTTGGGTAATACCTTCGACGGTTGCCTGAAATTCGCCGGCAAGGTCAGAGGTATTGAAAGGTATTCGAATCGATGTTCGCCCGTCTGTTTGAACATCCGGTTGCCAAAGCAATGTGTGTCGGACGTCGGGCTTGCGGCTTTGTCGATTTTCCTCCACGGAATAATCGGGCGTATGAGTCTTGCGGGATGATTGCGGCCCGTCATAAGGTATGATTTGTGTAGATTTGTCCAAATTCAAATCTTCATGTAGTCGACGGTAGGTAGTCAGTTCGATAATACCGTCATATTCAATACTCCCCATAAATAACGGGCCAAAGTGGACATTGATTTTTTCGACTTTTAGCGGATCATAATTATAAATGGTCGAATGATCGGAAACAGGAACGCCATCCAGCAATACAACCACATTGTTGCTATGAGACAGGTTGTTGTTTTTATTGACAACCACCGACAATTCCTGCTTGCCGTTTCTGTTGCGAAACCTCGTATTATATATAAATTCGGTAAAAACTTCCTCCATTGTTGGAAACCGGGTATAATCATCCAAAAGATAGGATAACGAAGGGTTCTTTCTAAAAGAACTTGCTTCATGATTTTGGCTGTCGATACTGTCGTTTGAAAAATAATGGAAAACCTGTAATGCTACGCTTCTTGCAAGCAACCGGTCGAAAAGGGTCGAATCAACGTATAATTCAGGCGTCGGTTTCGATTCGAATCGGGCAATGAACGGCGATTCGACGTCAATGCGCCATTTTCCTTGGGCATTATAAACAACGGTAGCTATTTCATCTGTATCATAAATCCCTGAAGTAATAAACCGCAATTTGCCTTCTCCTGATTTTTGCCCCCCAAAAAACCGAATCCCTTCTCCCGGAAAAGTTACAGCCGGCGTTAATAAATCATTGTCGTCTCCGGTTTTGCCGGTTTTGCTATCGACAATTTTTCCAGTGATGATATGACCTTCGTATTCAGGGAGAAATTTTCCCGTATCATGGCCGGAATGGCTGTCGGATTTTTTTACAAGCGGAAAGGCATCCTCGGTGTCAGGAATGACAATCAGGTCTTTACCGGCGATGGAGACGGACAGCGTATGGATGTTTTGCGGTAATCCTGATAATAACAGTTCGCCGTGTTCGCGCATGGAATAGGCGGTTTTGTCCAGTTCTAACGAGACGTGTTCAAGGGCATGCCCCTTTTTATTCGATGCAGCGTTTTCGGTATGCGTTTCCTGCGATTCGGGGAAGTGATCCGGTGAAAATGTATTAATCACACCGACATATTTTTCAAAAAACACGTCCGGACTTTCATTTCGCATGTATTGCGTATAGGCAACCAAACGGTAATAACCTGATGGCAGGTCGGCAGGCAGTTTCATTCGTCCTTCGCCCGTTCCGCCGTTTAAGGCTACTTTGATTTGAACCTGGGCAACCGTATCACGAACCAGTTCAACATACCCCACTTTGCTGAACGCAAGCGGTATTTGCGCGGCATCGACGGTGAATAATTTCATCAGAATTTGTTCGCCGGCAAGATACAGTCGCTTATCTGTCTGCACATACATACGTTCATGCAATTCATCACTTGCCATTGTTCCGAAAAAAGGAACGGTCACTACTGACAACAATAGAATGATATGGAATCGTTTCATTTTCTTTTGTTTAATGATCATTTGGCCAATTTTCGGGTTTCCGTGTTGTTCCAAAATAGGTACAGTCAACGCAACTCTCCAAAATAATTTCAAAATCAGTTGGAATTTTTGTGCCTATTATATATTCAATCTTATAAACGACATAGAAATCGACGAACTCATCCGGAATCACGACGCCTGTTTCGGAATTTACTTTAAACGCTATCACTTCACACTCGCTAACACGATATTCAAAAGCGCCGTCCCAGTAAGAAATATAGAGATGATTTCGGGTAGTGGTGGAAACATCCACATAGCCAATCACCGGATTTTTCGGATCGGTCGTACAAGCGATGTTCCCTCTTAATTCCGATGGAATTGGAGCAAAGATACTCCCTGTCCGATCGGCATTCTTAATGATGTTTGCATAATAATCGTAAGCCTTTTTACTGATTGCATTTTGATTGACCGTGATACGGTATAACCGTTCCAATTTTCTGTTATGCGGCGATATTTCGGTAATAACTTCTATTGTTCTTCCTGAAACTGTTTTTTCAGCAGAAGCGACTAAAACTTCCCTGTTTTTATCCTCGTTCCAGCAATATTCAGGATAGGGTTCCAGGAATGCTTCTGAAACAATTTCCCAATCTTCCCTATATGACCAGCGGTAATACATCACGGTATGATCTGGCGCATGGGTCGCAACATGGATACGTACGGGAAGACCATTATCTTCTTTTGTCCAGAACACGCTATCGATTTCAGGCGTCTCTATCGGATAGGAAAAACCTGAACAATATTCGCTTCTGGAACCGTTTTCATCAATCTCAATTTTCAAACGGTATTTACACTCCGGATTCAATTTCCCTGTTCGGATGACGTACCTTCCGTTTCGGGATCCGCTTTCCAGTTCGGGCGCCTTCGCTTTGAAAATTGTACCGTCGTCACATTCCACAGATACGTCGGCATCGTCGATGCAGGTTGACGAAACAGGATCGTCATTCATCAGGTCGACGCTCGAATTGAGTGTAATAACGGATTCATCGTCGGTAATGAAACCGTCAACGACAAGGATTGTATTCAAGCCTTTTATACCTTTCACTTCATAATCGGTGATGCAGCCGGAAAGAATGAGCGCCGAAAACCAGACTGTTATTGTAATATGTCGTTTCATACGGGCATTTTTAAAATTTAATATTGTATGAAAAATAGGGTAACGGGACGCCGAAAACAGATAGCTGATATCCTTTTACGCGATTGCCTTCGGTGATGAAATAAACGGAATAGGCATTTTTACGACCGGTAAGGTTATAGACGCCCACCGTAAAATAGCTGTGGGTCAATTTTGTGAGACGATGTCCCGCTTCGATGTTAAACGAGGCGTCGACGCGAAAGAAATCAGGTATCCTGTACTGGTTTCTTTCCGCGTAATAAATATAGGGACGGCCTTCATAAATATATTTTGCAACAGGCAGTGTAATCGGTCGTCCCGTACTGTATTCGCCATTCAGCGACAAACTAAGGCGATGCGTAAATTTGAAGTTTCCGACCAGTTTCACCTCATGCGGCTTGTCAAAATCTGCCGGATACCAGTCCGATGTGTTTGCCGACGACGAAAGCTCGTCGTGCCGGTGCAGCAAAGTGCGCGAATAGCCGTAACTAACCCATCCGTTCAATCTCCCCTGTACTTTTTTGAGCATCACTTCGATTCCATAGGCTTTTCCTTCGACGCCCACCACTTCCGTTTCAATATGCGAACCCGTCAACTGTGCGCCTCCGCGATAATCAAGATAATCATTTAATGTCTTGTAATACCCCTCAACGGAAGTTTCGATCATGTTCCCTGCTAAATTCCGAAACAGACCGATAGCGTATTGCGTGCCGGTTTGCGGACAGATATTGAAGTCGCTCAATTTCCATACATCCGAAGGCGACATGACGGCGGAATTGGAAATTTTATGAATATATTGCCGCATGGTATTCATGCCCGCCTTTATGGAGGTTTGATCGTCGAGTATATATCGCAGAGAGAGTCGATATTCGGGTCCGTGATATGTTTTCAGGATGCCGCTTGCCGCCGTGTCGCTTCTTGCAACTGTTTCCGCCGAAGGCAGATGGTCGGGTAAATAGATATTGTAAACACGGGGTCCCTGCACGTTGAACATGGAATACCGGATACCGCCGCTGACAGTTAATCGGGAAGATATTTTCCATTCGTCGGAAAGATAGACGGCCGACTCCCATGCGTTTTCCGTTTGAATTCGATTCTCCCGAACGATTGACTTTTCATGGGCGGGCATGTAATTTCCCGGATTTAAACGGTATCTGACGGTATTGATACCGGCGTTCATCGTGTGGCTGTTATTCGGATAAATGGAGAAATCAATTTTTCCGAATTGCTGGTTGATGGCAAAATCGAGTGAATAGGCATTGAACATATCCGTCAAATCCCTATTTCGGTAACTGAAATGATCGTGGCCGACAACATGCGAACCAGTGAAATTCTGATTGAAAACATGCCGCCATTTAGCCGAAAAATTAGCATTTTGATAAGCATAACTGTCCTTGTCGGTGAAATTAAACCGGTCCCTGCTGAAATAACCGGTCAAATAGAAAGAATTGTTATCGTTGCTTCTAAGATTAACGGACGCGTTCAAATCGTAAAAACCGGCGCTCCCTTTGTTGTAACCGCTCTTTTCGGGTATTTGCTTCAGCATCCAGTCCGAGTAGGTTGTTCGTCCGCCTGCAATAAAAGAACCTTTCTTTTTGAAAAGCGGCGATTCCATTGTGAGCTTGCTTGTCAATAACCCCAGACTGGCAGCGCCCTGAAACGACTTCCTGTTTCCCTCTTTCGATTTGATGTCGAGAACCGATGAAATCCGGCCTCCATATTTTGCCGGAATATTGCTTTTATACAACTCCATATTATCAACCATATCGGGATTGAAGGATGAAAACAAACCGAAAACATGTGCCGGCGAGTAAATTGTATTATCGTTGTACAGAATCAGATTCTGGTCGGTAGCGCCCCCTCTGACGTTGAATCCGCTTGATATCTCGCCTACCGATGTGACGCCCGGCAAGGTCATTACAATCCGGAGGATATCGACTTCACCCATAAGGGAGGGTATGTTTTTAATGTTTCGCATTTGAAGGCGTTCCAGGCCGCCGGTCACCGACCTGACATTGTCAATTCTGTTGGCGATAACTGCCACTTCTGCAAGCGAATAGACTATTTCTTCCAACTCAATATCTAATTTCCCGTCGGAAAAAAGCGCCAGTTGCCGTCTGGATTCTTTCATTCCGACGCCGCGAAGAATCAATTCGCGGCGTCCCGCCGGTAACCGCAGAGAATAGAAACCGTACGCATCCGTGGTCGTTCCAATCGCCGGGTCTTCGAGCAGCAATGTGATGCCGGTCAAAGGTTCGCCCGTTTTAAAATCGGTGACTGTTCCCGTAACCGCGACAAACGAAGTCGGCGGCGCGTTCGGGTTGCCGATGTTGTAAACCGTTGTTTCGGAAGTAGCTTTCGTTGCCCGTTCGAAGACCGGAATATAACTGCCGTTTTGCGATGCATGTTTATCATAAGACCTTTCCGGCAATGAAGTGATCAAGTCTTTTTCCTGGATAATATATATCGCTTTTTGAAAAACCGATACGCGGAAAGGCGTATTTCGGAGCGCTTTCCGGAGCAACTGTACCGGTTCGACATTCGTTTCGTCGATGGACAAGGTCAGCGAATCCGAGACTTCGGGAGTGCAAAAGATGCGGTAATCCGATTGTTTTTCAACGGCTTCAAACAGTTCCGCCATCGGTCGGCCATCCAATCGCACCGTAACCTGTTGCGCAAAACAGGCAAGACCTGAAAACGCCAGGGCGGACAACAGACAGATATGTTTCCTCATGGCGTTCGGGATAATATTTCATATTCGCCAACCGTTTGAATAAGAAACGATTCCGTATTCTTTCGATATTTCATGCGGTTAGCTGACATAAACCGCTTCAACTCCCTTCTGTATGGTGACAACGCTTTCAGCAAGCTGTTCTTACCGTTAATACTGTAATAGACGCCATCCTTTAGCAAATAATAGCGTGTTGAAAAAAGAAAAAATCGTTCCACTTTTTCCAGTGTCGGCCTTTCCTGCTGTATGGCCATTCTTTTTTCCAGTAATTTGCATTTTCCCGCATGTAACAGGATATAGTATCCGGTTGCCGGACAACCCGGCGTGACGTCAGGCTGCAAATAAACAATGTGATAACCGTGTAATTCTGCAAAATCCACATTTTCGGGAAATAAAACGATATTGCGGTTTTCGGGAGACTGTACTATCAGTTCGTCACGATTACAGTCCCATCGGAGTAATACATCGGGATATAGTACCTGCAAAAATGACAACCGCACATTCGAAAATTGTTCGGTATGCAGGTATGGGTGATTTTTCGCATGCGGATATTGTTTTTGTTCGTCGCCATAATAAAGTATGGAATATTTGTCGACGCTCCGCAAGTAATCCGTTGCAGAATCGTCGACAGATTGCCTGTTTCCGCTATTCTGAGCAAACAGACCCCCGCAAAAGAAGAAAAGTAATAACATACATGTTCTCATATTGTCTCATTTTTTGCGAAGTATACAAACCATTTATTCAAAAATTAAATTGAAAATACAAAGGTATATGATAAGCATATTATTTTGCAACTTTTTATAGTTAAATAACATTAATCGAAATAGGCGTTTAGAGCGCACTAACAGCGGTATATAATTGATGTTGAATACATTATAAATTATGATACAAATTATACAAATTGTTGTATTTCAGATAAATATATTGCAAAGGTGCGCTCTAAGCGTCTATATCTAAAAGAGTTTTTGCGGAAAATCCGCAAAAAAAATGTGCCTAACCTGTTTTTACCTTGCGAACCAATTCATCAATCCCGCTTTTTGCCTTTTCGAAAAAACGAATTCTTTGCTTTAACGACGATTCCCCGCTAACCGGCGCTGATTTGGAAATCAGGTCACTGCTCCATTGAAGCGCGGCGCCGCATAATTCCTCGTTGTACGTTTCAATGAAGTTAAACGAATGCAGCCCGATAAATAAGGATAACCGGTTTCCTTTCCTTGTCAACATGCTGTTGTTTTCCAAATCAACCGAACAGTTATACATGGAAAAGTTTCCGTAAAAAGCCTCGAATGATCCGTTGACGCGGTGCAGCGCATTGTTCTGTATATACAGGTTCAGGTAGGCTAATTCGGGTTGCGATACCAGATGATAAAACGGAATACTCCGCGCCGCATATACGATTTCGCACTCGGAGGATGATTTCAAAACGTTAAGCATGTCCAACATTCGCCGCATTTGGCTTAAATAGCTTTTCCGAGCCGGAAATTTAAGCGGCTCATAATGAAACAAGGCGCCGGATTTCGACCTGTAATTCAATATCTCGTCCATTGACAGGTTAAACCTTTCGCAAATTTTCCAGAGTTCTGAAAAGGTTAACTCTGTTTCACCCCTTATGCGTCTGTAAGCCGAGTTTGAACTCACGCACAGTAATTCTTCTATCACATTTTCAAATACGCCCCTTTCAATCGTTGTGTGCCAGCAAAATGTCGGCGTTCGCAGCGAGTTTCGACATGATTTCGCGGTAACGGCTGGCTGTCGGCGCTTTTTGCGACTTCATTGCGTGTAGCGGCGTGTTGCGGACAGTTTCAAATGCGCTGTTGTACGCTTGCTGCAAAGCCTTCAATTCGTCCGGTGAAGGGAGGGCGCCTTTTTTTGCGTTATTATTGGCTGCGTCGACATATTTGCGTGCGATCGGCAGGTATAAATGGTCGAACAGTTCGTACTGATACGAAACGCAATAACCGTTTGCCGCGTTGGCAACGAGTGTTTTCGCAAAGCAGGGGTTGACTTCGGAAACGGTGTGCAGCCGTTCGAAGGTGGCATTGAGCGAATAGTCTTCGTGCAGCGATAGCAGGTCGCGAAACAGTTCCACGTGTCGGACGAAATGCTCGCCTGCGCGCTGAACATCTTTCGGCGATGCCTTGCCCGACAACTGGTTTTGCAGGGCTGTGTTCAACTCGGCGATGGCAATCAACGTCAGGTTTTTGGTTGTCGTTCGTGCGATATCAATCAAGTCGCGTCGCAGGAAAGGCTCCGACGGGTCAAAGGGGAGTTCGCCCAACATGCGAAATAGCAGCGGGGCCGATGCCAATTGACGGCGGTAGTGAATTAGAATCTTGTCCCAAACCTGCTTTTCCGAAAAGAACTGGTCGGGTCGGGAGAAATACGTGAAAATTTGCGGATCATACGAATTGCCTATCAGGTTGGGGTAGGTCATCGGCAGGAAGGTCTTCCACACGGTTTCCATTTTTTCCGGCGCGCTGCGATAGCGTGTTTGGCAGAGACGTTCCAACGCTTCGATCGGTTTCGGCTGGTCGGGCTGCCATGCGTTTGTTGGAAAATATTCAAGCATGAGAATATCGGCGTGGGATGTTTCCGGCCAGTAGATATATCCCTTGCAAAACGGGTCGTTAGCCGCGACGGCGATCCGTTCTTCGATGATGTCGTAGTTGGCCCGTATGTCGGCCGACGAGACGTAGGCCTCAAATATCCCGAATGTATAGGGGAATTTACCGACAAGTCCCCAGTTGGTAAAATTGTGTCCGCTCTTCACATCGGCTTCATAGTCCCAAAAGATGGTCCGCGAAGGATCGAGTTCTCCGATCAGTTCGGGTATTTCATCCGTCTTCCAGCAACAGCAGAAATCCCAGCCGGCCAATAATACGGGGGCATTTGGCTGCTTTTCCCGCAGCTTGGCGATTAGCCGGCGCAGGGTGTAGCGTTTCATTTCCAGGTTTTCATCGCGATTGTTGAACATGTAGCGTTCGGCTAAACCGATGGTGTGGAACAACTCCGGCTTGCCGTAATGCGCCGCATGCGTTTCCGTCAACTTGAAATACAGGTCGAGATACTTGTCGTCGCGAATATCCCAGACGAGGCCGGTTCGTCCGCGATGGTCGCCGCCGCTTTGTTCGAGGAATGACGGATTGACTGTTTCGAGAAAGGCGATCGGCGTCTTACTGTACCAGTGTGTCATAGTTCCGAAATCCTCGGGGTGCATCAGGTCGCGGTCGAACGCATATTGCAGGATGTGTCGACGCAGTTCCCCGCGATATTGCAGCGACCAGAACGTGGTACGGTCTTCAAGCCCCGCAGTCGCTTCGGGGAGCGGTTTGTCATTGTCGGGGTAAGGAACAATGTCGGGGAAAGCCTTTTGAAACACATCGTCCATGCCGATACGCAGCATGAACATGTTGAGCCGTTTTTTGACGATCCAGTCGATCTCGCGTTCCCAGTCGTCGGGACCCCAGTGTTCGGCCTGAAAACGGTGCAGGCTGCGATGCGCAAAATACCGTAACCCGCGGTATTCGAATCGCGGCGATTCGGCGATGTCAAGTCCTGTCATGTCAAGCGTTTCCGTCCTGGGGACGACGTCGCCGTCCCAAAACCACGAACAATTGGCGCGTGCTTCAAAAAAATGATAAACGGCGTACAGGGTGGCACGACCGCGTCCTCCGGCCAAAAAGAGCAAGTTGCGCTTGCCGTCGCTGGCCGAGAGGATGTGGTAGTCGTCCGTGCCTGTACGAACGCGGAAGGGTGAAATGACTTTGTTCTCAATGGCCGTTCTGACAAATTGATGAATGGCATCAGAGCCGATGACGATCAGGTGATCCGTGTCGTTTGCTTCGGTCGTGATATCGAGACGCACGCCGGTACATAATTCATAGTATTTTTGAAATTCCGCTGCGGCGACGTCAAACGGCTTCCCGCGATCAGCGGGCTTCAGGATTTTCCATTCGGCAGCAGTCGGCGCCGAGGTCGGCGTAGGCGCCGGCGCCGGTGTCGAAGTCGGCGCTATGGCGTACAGTTCGGACAAGCCCGTGCCGTCATGCGGTTTTTGCGAGGACAAGTAGAGAAAACATGTCAGCGCGACGGATAGGATAATGTAAAAATTTTTCATGTCGATAAATGTGTTATTGTGTATGAATATCAGCGATTTTCAACGTTCTTTTAATAAACGCATACAGGTTACAGTAAGTCTCGCGAGTATAGAAATCCGTCGAGTCGTACAGGCCGCGTACCGTTTCCGGCCCGAAGTTCATGTAGTACGAATTATAGTCGTTGTTCATGTACCCCAGTTCGACGCCGTATTTCATATACTGTTTAAATCCCGTGATGGCCGCTTCTTCACTTACTTTCCCGTGAATTTCCATTTGAACTCCGTACCCAAGGCTTTTGGTCTTTTCGGCGTTCTCCGCAAGCCGGGACACAGGCCCGGCGTTCGGCGCCTTCGGACGGGCCGGAAAGTAGTTGGCCTGCATGGTCAACAAATCAAAGCCGAGTTCTTTTCCTTTGTCCCATCCGGGTGCGCGGTGATAAGGCGTCCAGACTGTCTTATATCCCCGTTGACGGATATAATCTGTAAAGTATTTGATCACATCCCACATCTGCGGGTCTGTTTTCAGCACGGTCAGGGATTCAAGGTGCCAGTAAAATCCGGCCAGTTGAAGATTCTTGAAATTCCTTTCGTTGAATTGCCTTATTTGCTCGTCGACCATCCATTTGATGGCCGTCTTCCTGTCGTCGAGAACAGCAAAATTCATGTCTTTTCCGTTCACTTCGCCAAACGATGCCACTGTGCTTACGGGCGGGAACACGGTCATAAACACGTTGACCTTGAAGCGCCTCCCAAGTGCGGCCTGTACATCGTCCACAGCTGCTTCAAGCGCATCCAGGTTGACGCCTTTCGCGAATTGCCAGTTGTCGATATATGCTTGCCAGTCATTTTTTTTCAGTTCCCTCAAGCCGCCGGCGTTGAGGAATCGCGGGCTTGGCAGAAACAGAAAGGAGTCAAACAGGGTATCGATGATATGGTCGTTCGCCAGGTAGCCGACGGCAGGCAGAAAGTCGGCTTTTTTGATGTCGGGGCCATTGATGTAGGTGTACAGGATGGCGCTTGCTGGAAGCGTTGTACACGGCTGCAGGGAATTGCAATGCATATAAGCGGCAGTTGGAGTGCCGCTCCACGCTTGCGATGCTAAATCACCAGCACCTGGGATATGCCAGGACAGTACTGTTGCGAATAGTTGTTTTATAAAAATACGTCTGTCGGTCATAGGTTTTCTGTCCGCGAATTGGCGCGAATTGGCGCGAATTGACGCGAATTGGTTAGTTGTAAAACTCTCTTATTGGATGGTTTCACGCGGAACCTGCAAATCAACACGTCCGGCATCCAGGTAGTCGTTGACAGGCATGTCCCAGCCGATCTGTCGCAGGTGCGTGCCGAAAACCATCGTCCAGACGCCGGGATAGTCGGGCGGCGCGCACCATGTCACCTGCCCGCCCATTGAGAATATCTTGTACATCTCATCGCCGCGCAGGTGATGCCATGAGGTGCAAAGCATGCCGTCAAGATGGGCATCGGCAACGGTCAGGCCCTGCGACCGCATGCCCGGCGTGTTTGTCCAGGGACAGGCCAGGACGGTAAAGCCAAGGTCCTTGAAATAGCGCATCGACGGCCATGTCTCGCCCGCCTCCTTGGGGGCTCCGTATTGCCAGTCGCAGATGATGATGTCGCGGGGCAGTTTCTCCACCATGCCGGCGGTATACTTGTTGGCATTGGCAACATACCCTTTCCAGCGGTCATCGCTTCCGGAAAGCAGCATGTCGTGCCAGACCATCATGCGGCAATTCCTGTCGGTCAGCAGTTTGTGGAAATACTGCAGGTGTTCGAGAAAGAGCGTCTTGTAATCGGAACGGAGGCAACGGCTACATTCCGGCGGATGTGCTTCGTCCAAACCGATGTGAAAGTAGGGCGGTTGATCAAAATCGTCCATCATTTCGAGGACGATGTCTGTCAGGACAGTGCGCGTTGCCGGATTGCTCAGGCACCAGGTCCATCCGTCGGGCTCGTAAATAGGCTGGTATTCGGGATAGCGGTCTAAGGGGATATGCTTGTAGGCGCCGCCGCGCGACAAGGAGGCATGTCCGAACAGGTTGATTTGTGGAATCAAGGTGACGCCGAGTTCCTTTCCGATGGCGACAAGCCGTTTGAGTTCATCGTTCTTTGCTGCATATTCCTGCCAGCACAGTTTCGGATGTTTTCTGGAAGGATAGGTTCCCCAAAACTCAATGACGACATGGTTGAACTTGTAGTAGGCGGCGAGGCGTACAGCCTGTTCGATCCGTGCATACCGTGTTTCGGGAAACCAGCAGAGGTGAAGACCGCGAAATGTCATGGCGGGTGCATCGTCGATTTCCGTTTCCGGAATCCGGTATGCGACGAGCTTGACGGCGTCGCGGTTCGGCTCGGCCAGTTGACGGAGCGTAGACAGGGCGTGGCGGACACCGCGCATATCGGCAGCGCTCACCGTCAGCGTTTTCCCGGAGGCGTGCAGGCGATATGCCTCGGCAGCCGTCGGTACATTGTTCTTCGTCGTGACGACAATAGTGGGATTCGTCCCGAATTGTCGCTCGAAAATCGCAGCGACAAGGTTTTTTGCATTTACGTCGTTTTCGGCTATTTCGACGTGGAGCGTCAAGGCCCCGTCCAGCACTACTTCGGGGCCGTCGCGGAGGACGATCTGTTTCGGTTGCGGCAGGAGCCGCTTCTTGGCGGCGTCGGCTTCAGCCTTGGGCAACTCGGCAGCACGCATGACGGGTGCGAGCGACAGGCAGCAGGCAAGAACCCATAGCCAGGTATTCCGGGCTATGGCGTTCAAGCGCTTGGTGGAGAAGAAAAATCGAGTTTTCATACTGTTAATATTCAAAAATATCATTCATAGATTTTGGAGAAGCTGTACACTTCGATCTCAAACAGGCGCACCCTGTTGTTCGTATATGCCGGTAGATACCACCTGACCTTGTTGGTGGTGACGGGTTCAAACTCCTTGTAATAAGTCACGCCCGTGACGGCGGGATTGTCATCCTCCGAAGCAACGGTCGCCCATGCGCCATCGATCCATACCTGCAGGCTGAACTGCCGCATGACTTCGCCGCCGGAGGGCATACGCCAAAGCTGGTACGCGCCAACGGTAAAGAAATCCTCCAAGTCGATTTCGATCCAGTGTTCCAGATTCAAGAAAGCGCCGTCCATCGTCACCCATCTGCCCTCATTCGTCGTCTTATCGCCGTCAACAGCATTTTGTCCGATATAAGGAGGCAGGAAATCACTCTCCGTAACCGGTTTTTTAAATACGACATTGGCTATTTCCGACTGGTACACGCTGACGGGTATCTCCAATTTGAGGGACGGGTCACGCCTCAGCATGGCGGAGATGCTGGCATAGCCCTTGCCGACAGCTTTTACCACGCCATCGGTTACGGTTGCAATGGAGGGGTCGGACGACTGCCACAGGATGGTTTTGTCCTCTTTCTCATTGTTGTTTTCAGGCAAAAGCGTTGCCCGCAAGCTGGCTGTCTCGCCCTCCTGCAAATCTAAGGAAGCGACGGAGAGTGATATCCCCGTTACGGGCACCTTCGCGATGATCTTGACGGGTATCGTCCTTTGGTTATTGCCGTTGCTGACGACAATATTGGTTTCGCCCACACCTACGGCACGCACATCACCCGTGGCGCCCACTGTCGCCACTGACGGGTCTTCGCTTGTCCAGGTAAACGATTCGTTCGTAGGGCTTGCCGTTATTTGCAATTCGTCGCCCACAAACATGTCTAATGAAGCGTGATTGACATAAATTCGCTTTTCAATATCCCTGTCGGGTCCCTGCCTGCAGCTTGCAGCCAACAACAGGCACGCAAGGATACAGGTCGTTTGAATAAAAAATCTTTTCATAAACATTTAATTATCAATTATCAATTTTCAATTCTCAATTCTCTTCTATCCGCGTCAGCGATTCCATCATCTCCATCCAATCGCCAAACGTACCATTGGCGTTCAGGATGCGGTAGCGGTAGTGGAGGTAGAAAATACGCTGCACTTTCGTGCCCTGCATCACTTGCGGGTCGTAACGGTTGTACCCCACGGCGTCGAGCGCTTCCACCTCGATGGTGCCATAAGGCGTGATGTTGAGCGTGTTATCCGCTTTCACCTCCACCACAACGGCATACATTGCAATGTCGTCGACGGTGCTTGCAGGGCCTTGCGTATGGTTGCCGACAAACATCCTCACCCTGTTGCCCGTCAGCGGCTGCACGATTTTGTTGCCTGTCAGGATGGTCGAGCCATTGGTCGACTGGTTGAGCACCGTCCCTTTTTTGGTGTAGTAGGTGACGGTCTTTTGCCGGGCATAATCGTTTTCGATGGTTACGCGATACAGCATGTTGCATTTGTCGTCATTCACCTCATATTGCGACACGCTTTTGATGATCAACGGGATGAAGTAGACCGAATCGGGCGACAAGCCCAGCGGACGAACTTTTACAGGTACTTTCACATACTGTTCTTTGGCATTGGCAGGTATGGTGACGGTATACGTTCCTATTTCGTATCTGTCGGGAGGCAACAGTTTGGCATACAGACTCTCGTAATCGAAATTCAACTTGTTGTACAGGTCAAATGAAGCGATGTCGGGCTCCAGCATCACGACGATGTCCTTCGCGTTGGGGTTGGAGCCGCCGCAACCGACAGAAAAATACTTTACGGTTTCGGTTTCATTGAGCGAGTAGCTTTCGGTATAAATATTTTCCGCCCCGCTCAGCAGGTAAACCACGTTTTTGTACTGTTCTTCCTGATAGATTTTGTCGTTATCGCAGGCGATGCAGCAGATAAGGCAGCACGCAAGGATGCCGGCAAGGGTCATGCAATTTATCTTTACTAATGTTTTCATATCATTTACAATTTACGATTCTACAATTAATTCCAATTAATTCTGATAGCCCGGATTCTGGTCGAGCGAGGGCGACTTCCGAACTTCATTCAGTTCAAGCGGGCACAGGATAAGTTTTTTGTCAACGACTCTGCTTCTGACTATCGAATGGTTGACGGGCACGATGTTGTAATAGCCTCCCGAAGAGCTGGCATCGGTATCCATGCCCATCATGGGTTCGCTTTCCGATGATTCGTACTTGCCCCAGCGACGGACGTCGTGATAACGCACGTTTTCATGCAGGAACTCCACCATGCGTTCACGCTCGATCAGCGCCTGCATCGTCTGTGCCGAAGCGAGTTCTTCGGCGGTTAAGCCGGGCAGTCCGGCTCTGAAACGAACCATGTTGAAGTATCGTGCCATTTCGGCCGTGTTCCTCGTAAAGGTGTAACTGTTGCCATTCACATCCTGAACGGTATGGGAGGAGGTCAGGTTGTTCAGCGCCTCCACGTAAGCGAGCAATATTTCAGCATACCGCAGGATCGGATATGCTTTTGCAACCCGTCTGGCGCCTTCATGGCCTGTACCATAGATGCCATCCCCCCACGCATCGTCTTCGTGAACATATTTTTTCAACGTATAGCCCGAGATACTGTAATGGTTGGGATAGTTGCCGACCGAGTTCTTGCCGGCATTGCCGTCCGCATAATAGGTAAGCGTCTGGCTTCGCTTGCCGGCGTTCGTAGTTGAATTGCAGGGCCAGAAACATTCGCAGAATCCAATACTTGCATAGAATCGCATTTCGCGGTTCACATACATGTTGGATACTTGACTGTTGAGGCGGTAGCCCGAAAAAGTCAAGTTGGAGCCACCCATCGTTCCCTCGGTGCGGTAAGGATAATCGGCGCTCGAATTGTCGATGGCCCGTCCGTCCATCATCAGGTAGGCGTCAATTATTTTTTGCGGGATGGAAATGGCGCCCCATCCGTTCAGGTTGAAGACGGGAAAAGAATGGCGCGTATAGTTGAGCAGTCCGGCCGACGTGTTTGCCCACAAAAATTCGGGATTGCGCACCGACAGCGCTTCGCCGGAGAACATGTCGGAATACGACCTGAAGGGGTCGATGTCGCCCGCGCCGTCGGGAAAAGGCAGGGCCGACACGTTGGCAGGCAGCGGCACGGTAGTATACGTGTCGGTCATTCGCTGGACGGTGTGCAGCGAATAGAGGTTCATGTCGATGATACGCTTGCAAACCATGGCCGCCCTGGCCCACTTGCTCTCGTCGGCTGTCTGGGAGACATAATGGATATTGTCGACCGACCTTTTCCACGTTCCGAACGTTCTGCGTGCAGCTTCGCCGCCGTTCCACAGCGGACTTGCCTGCATCAGCCGCAGTCGGGCACACAGTCCCAGCGCGGCGCCGCTTGTGGGGCGTCCGAAGAAACTGACGGACACGGTTTGCGGCAGATAGGCAGCAGCCTGCTCCAGTTCGGCGCAGACATAATCCACCGAGCCGTCGAATGTTTCCCTTGGCCGGTCGTAATAGGCCGTCTCTTCGTTGGTTTCAAGCACTTCGTCGCCCAACACCACCACCGGCCCATACTGCACCAGCAACAGGTAATAGGCATAAGCGCGCATGAAGTAAATGTAACCCAGCATCTCCCGTCTGTCGAGCGTACTCATGTCGGTTGCGCGGTCAATGTTGGCCAGCATCGTATTGGCTTTGCGGATAATGATGTACATGGAGCTCCAGATGGCTATGTTTCCGGGACTGGCAGGCGTTATATTGCCTTGCACGTAATTCATCGAAGCATAATAGTCGGTGATTGAAAAGGCTTCGTCGCAGGCAAAAGTACCAAGGGTGTTCAAGAAGTTACCCTCATCGGGAAACTGTGTGGCCGTAGTCCACAGATAGCGTTCGAAATTCTGCTTGCTGGCAAAGATCGAATCGTACTTCAGTGTTTCGTTGAAATAATCGTTCACGTTCAGGTAATCGCATGAATGAAACATCAGGGTCATGGCCAAAACAGCCCATGCGGTAACATGTTTGATATTATTTTTCATTGGGGTCTGGATTTTAGAAGTTAAAATAGATTTGCAGTGTGTATCGCGACGGGATCGGATAGGCGCGACCGTTGCGGAACGCCTGTTCCGGGTCCCACAAGTCAACTTTGTCCCAAACGATCAGGTTGGAACCCACCAATTGTATGTCGGCTGAAGAGAGGCCTGCCTTCCTAAGGAAATCCTGTTTGAGGTGGTAGTTCAGCGTGACTTCCTGCAGTCGCAGGTAGCTGCAGTCGCCCTTCCACCAGGTTGACAGTTGCGAATTGTTGGCATTGTAGCCGTAGGTCAGACGCGGAAAACGCGCGTTGGGGTTTTCCGCCAAAGCCGGGTCGATGCCATGCGCCAGGGCATAGTCCATCGGCACCCACCGGTTGGAAGGATCGTTGACGATAGTCAGTACATTGCCTGTTTCGCCATTGTTGAAAGGCACATAACCCGGTCCGTTGACGCCATATGGCGAGTTATATCCTACATGGTAAAAGTCGGTTTTGCCTGTTCCCTTGAACAGGATGCCCAGCGTGAAGTTTTTATACCTCCATTCACCGCCAAACCCGTACATCAGTTTCGGGAAAGTAGGATCGGACAGGAACACCATATCGTCGGAGTCGATGACCCCGTCGCCATTGACGTCCTTGTACTTGATGTCGCCCGGCATGACCTTCACCCCGCCGAAAGTCTGGACGGGACTGCTTGCTATGTCCTGTTCGTCGTTGAAAAGCCCCAGTGCGATGTATCCCCGTACCCTGTCGGTCGGGTATCCGTTAAACGACTGGTAGGGATACTTGGTGGGAGGCTGTTCCCAGTTGAGCACTTCGTTTTGCGAATAGGTATAGTTGGCGCGCACGGTGAATCCCATGTCCTTGCTGATGTCGTGCGTGAAGGCGATATTGCCGTCCGACCCGTAACTGCGCATACGTCCGACATTGCCGTAGGGTCGTGCGCTGTACAGCAGGCCGACATAAGAGGGGATGGATTCGCGGCGTTGGAAAATGCCGTCGCGCGTGTCGTTGAAAAAGTCAACGACGAACGACAACCGGTCGTTCAGCAACCGTCCTTCGACGCCCACATCGCCTTTGAGGGCTTTTTCCCACATCAGGTTGTTGGCCCCAAACTGTATTTCGCTCACGCCATTGAGGCTGCTACCCCATCCTGTGGCCATGTTCTCCGATACAAGCGTCAAGTACGGGAAGCGGAAGTCGGCGATACGGTCGCTGCCCACCGACCCGTATGATGCGCGTATTTTAAAGTGGTTCAACCAGCCCAGATGTTCATTGGTCCATTCGTACTGGGTGGGTACCCAGCCGATGGCCACCGACGGGAAGAAGCCGAACTGTCGGCCCGGTTCAAAATTTTCCGACCCCGTGTAGCCGAAGTTGAAGTCGACCATATAAGTATCCTTGAATCCATACGTTATCCGGCTTGAGATGCCCTGATACCTTTTGGGGATGGCTTCCATGCTGCGGCGTCCGACGGCGACGTTTGCCACATCCTTCGTGTTTTTATAGTCGCTCATGTAATAGTAGGCGAGGGCGCTCATGCGATGGTCGCCCTGTATGACCTTGTCCCAGGTCAGCGTACTTTCCAAGTGATACTTCCGGTACTGATTCTGGGTGTTGCTATACAGGGCAGAGACGGCCTGCACGGTTCTGGATGTTTGCAGGTTGCCCCTGACGTCGCGTCCGCTTGCCATGAACATCTCGGGAAGCACGTAGCGCCGTTCGTCGAACCATGACTGGTTGTCGTAAGCGCCCTGCACTTTGAGTTTCAGGTTTTCGACGAGCATGGAGAGGTCTTGCGCTATCGCCAGCGTCATCTTGCCGGTGTAGGTCTGGTTTGTCTGCGTCCCCGTGTGGTTCAGCACGATATAGGGCGAAATCTGGCTTCCATCCGGTCCGTATGCAGGCACCTGTCCGGTGGAGTACATGATGGGAACGGACAGCGGCGTAAGCATGGATTGGGAGTTCCACAAAGCATCGGTATCGGCAAAGCCCGGTTGTTTTCGCAGGGCCAAGTACCCGTCGGCGCCGAAATACAGGGTCGTACTTTTGGTCATGTTGATGTCTAAATTGATGCGGTAGTTATAGGTGTTATACCCTACGCCTCCCCGAATCGTGTTTTCGGGCGCTACTTTATAAGCGGCATCTTCGCTGGAGCCGCCAAGGCTGATGAAATAGCGTGCCACATCACCGCCGCCCTGTGCGCTCATGTAATAAGTCTGCTGGAAGCTGTTTCGTTTCATGGTTTCTTTTTGCCAGTTGACGTCGGGATACAGGTCGTCGTCCAAGTGATATTGGATAAACCGCATCTCCAGATTGCTGTACAGCGGCTCGTCGCCGCGAACCGCCCTTGCTTCATTGGCAAGGAGCGCATAGTCGTACGCGCGCAGGTATTCGGGCATCCTGTTCAGGTGCGACAGCGTGAAGTTAGTCCTGGCCGTGATTTTCAATTTGCCGCTTAGTCCGCGTTTGGTGGTGACCAATACCACGCCGTTTGCCCCGCGCACGCCATAAACGGCCGTCGCAGATGCGTCTTTCAGGATGGAGAATGATTCCACGTCGGCGGGGTCGATGGAGTTCAGGTCGCCTTCCAGCCCGTCGATCAATATCAAGGCGGAAGTACTGGCGCCGAAAGTGCCAATGCCGCGCACCCAAAATTCCGAGATGTTCTTTCCCGGTTCGCCGCTTGCCATCATGGAAATGACGCCGGGTACACGTCCTCCCACCATGTTGGCAATGGAGGTGGCGGGCGTTTGCAGTTCCTTGGCGTCGATGGCCGTAACGGCGCCCACGACGCTGATCTTGCGTTGTGAACCCAGTCCCACCACGACCACCTCTTCCAGTATGGTGGACGTCGGCGTCATGTTGACGCGAATTTGATTGTCTTCCTGGTCAACGAGATATTCCAGATTATTATATCCCATATAGGTAAATACAAGGATGTCGCCCGTGACGGCCTTGATCTTGAACGTACCGTTGACGTCGGTCGCCGTACCTACGGAGGCGCGGCCTTTCAGGAAGACGTTGACGCCGGGAAGTGTTTCGCCTGCTTCGTCGTAGACGGTACCGCCCATGTTGTATGACTGTTGTGCCATGGCCAATAATTGAGACAGGCACATCATACCGACTGTTAAAATTCTATTTAATTGCATAAATTTCATGTTTTCAATTTTTTATTCTACCGACAGTTTGCGGATACAATTATTCTCATAGTCAGCTATATAGATAGTCCCTTCCTGGTCGATGGCCACGCCTCTGGGATTGTTGAACAGGGCGTCTTCGGGATTGCCATCCTGATAGCCGGCAATGCCGCCCTTGCCGATCACGGTGCTAACCATTCCGTCAGGCGTGATACGGCGGATGCAATGGTTCATCCTGTCGGCCACATAGATGGAACCGTCCTTGTCAACCACGATCTGCGACGGTTGATTGAATTCGGCAGAAAGCCGGTGTCCGTCGACCCATCCCGCCCTTGAATCCGTTCCTGCAAAAAGCGTATGTTCGCGGGTAAGGATATCGTATGTATAAATGGCATGGCGATTGACATAGGTCAGGTACAGGATATTGGTTTGGTACGGGTCGAAGTAGAGGAACGAGCCGGCAGACAGGGTTATGTCCACCAGTTGTCCCAATCGGGTGACGGCATCATACTTCATCAAATGTCCGTTGTTGTAATGGCTATAGATAAATCCGTCCAAATAGCAGGCCGCCAGACCCAGTCGGTTGGTCGAAGCCCAGTTTTGTCTGTCGGTATCATCCATGGAGGGGTGTAGCATCATGCGCACCTTGGGCGCCCATTGAGCGTCGGGGTCGAATGAATAGTATCCGTCGCCGCCGTCGGTTGGCGCCATTACGACCCTCCCTTCCGCATCAGCCGAAGGTGCGCCAAGCGGATCGCCCGTGTAGAGCGCCTGTACAAGGTCTTTTTCCTGACTGATGAGTACAAAGCAGTAGGGTACGCGCCAGTGTGACAGGAAGATGTTGCCCTCGGCATCCACGCACAGCGTTGAGGGATTATGAAATTCCGCCTCCGACAGGGTGCCGCCCTTGAACTCGGTAGTGCCTTTTTTCCCGGTAATGGTCGTCACGGTGGTCATGGTTCGATAGTGGTATTTTTTTCCCGTATAGGTTACGGAATCGTTATTCACGACTACCGAGATGATGTTTTCCTCGCCCGGTTGTCGTGGTGTGATCACGTAAAGGTGAGAACCGTCCGAGCCTACTACCGGTGCGCGCATGTCGTTGAAGTAAACCTTAATCTTGGACACATCCGACCCGAAATTGCTGCCCGTAATGAACACCTTGGTGGCCATGCCTCCCGAATCCGGTTCAAAGCCGTCGATCCTGACCGGCTTTGACGGATCGTAGGCTTCACGCCCGAAATTATCGGGCTTGTTGTCTTCGCACGACCACAAAATCATGAAAGCCGCAGATAGACAATACATTATTCGCATCAACTTGCGAACTTGCCTGCATCTTGCCACTTTCTCCTCCTTGTTTCTTGACAAATTGTTGTTTAACATAGTTTTGTTTTTTTTATTAATAAAGTAAATACAATGTTTCATAATGTGAAACGCGATGGTACCGGTCAATAATATTATGAAAAGTTTAAATAATCAAGAAAAAGTGGTATTTATTTTTATGTTTTAAAACATAAAAATAGATGTCGTTGATAATCAGCAAGATGTTAGAAGATGGCGATCACGGTAAAAATCGCCGTCCGCATGATTGGAATCGCGGTTTTGGAAATGATCGCCATGAACAGACGAGTAACAAAAATTGTAAATCGACAGCGTGGTTTATTAATAATTTACTACCTTTGCAGTCGCCATGACACACTTGGCATTAATTAATATCCAAATGCAATATGAAAAAAGTCAATCATTTAGCCTTCATATTTTTCCTGGTATCACTCGTCTCATGCATGACAAGGGAGAAAAATAACGTATCCAAACTTAATATCAGCGGCGTTTATCCGCATTTAGCTTTCTATAACGATGAGCGTAGCGAGTGTGGCACTGGCGCTGTGGTACCTTGGGCAGGCAATCTTTGGGTCATCACCTACAGCGCTCACTCCCCGTTTGGTTCATCGGATAAACTGTACCAGATCACACCTGATTTGCAGCAGATCGTTCGACCTGAAAGTGTTGGCGGTACGCCTGCTGCCCGCATGATCCACAGCGAGAGCGACCAGTTGTTCATTGGCTCGTATGCAATCGACAACAAGGGGAACGTGCGGGTTATCCCGTTGAATGACGCGCCGGGACGCTATACCGGATATGCGCGCCATCTCTTCCAGCCTGAATCCAAACTTTACATTGGAACCATGGAAGAAGGTTTCTACGAGTTGGATGTCAATTCTTTGCATACCACCACACTTTACCGGGACGGTAACGCAAGAAACAGGCAGGGCGAGGAGGCGACCCAATCCAATCTTCCCAGTGCCTTGTTGCCCGGCGCACATGGCAAAGGCTTATATTCAGGACAGGGTGTAATGGTTTATTCCAACAACGGCGAAACGGGTGAAGAAGCGCTCCGCAAGTTCAATATCGAATCGGGCTCGCTATGTGAATGGGATGGAAAAGACTGGCAGATGGTTCGCCGGAATCAATTTACAGAAGTTACCGGCCCCGGATGTATTTATGGGAACCCGAACCCGAAGACCGACCCGGTTTGGGTGAACGGCTGGGATTACAAATCGGTATTGGTGGGTGTGCGGGACCAGGGTATATGGTCGTTTTTTCGGCTGCCCAAAGCCAGTTATTCGTATGACGGCGCTCACGGATGGAATACCGAATGGCCGCGTATCCGTCAAATCGGCACTTCCAGCCAGCCCGATTACCTGATGACCATGCATGGCATGTTTTGGAAGTTTCCCGAAACCTTCACCGCATCCCGTACGGCAGGCATACGTCCGCGTTCGGCTTATCTGAAAGTGATTGGCGACTTTACCCGCTGGAACGACCAGCTGGTATTCGGCTGCGACGATTCGGCGCATAACGAATTTCTCAACAAACGCAAAGCCAAAGGCGGCATTGAAGGGCCGGGACAGTCGAACTCCAATCTGTGGTTCACGCCGATGGACAAGCCCGACCAGCTCGGGCCGACCGGCGCAAGCGGCTATGTCTGGCTCAACGAAACGATTCAGGCAAATACCGCTTCCGAACCATTCCTGTTCGCAGGCTGGGATACACGTAGCGCATGGATAAAAAATGCAGGCCCACAGCCTGTCGTATTTTGCTTTGAAATTGACGTCGAAGGAGATAACAACTGGAGCGAATTAAAAAAGGTTGACCTCGCTCCGGGAGAATCGAAACTCATCGGATTCAGCCCTGCCGAACAGGGCGAATGGGTGCGCGTGTACACCGACAGGACCACCCCGACAAGCGTTGCTTTTGTGTACGGCACAAATGATTTGAGGGGCGCGCCAGATGCTATTTTCGACGGTATTGCAGCCATCGAAAGCAAGTCATCGGTTGGCGGACTGCTCTACGGGTCGGGCGACAATCATCGCACGTTGGGCTTGCTTGCCAATACGGAATCGGGTGAAGTCGGGTATTACGAAGTAGACGATCAGCTGAACATCGTGGCAAAAGACGATGCGGAAGCAGCATCATTCATTCGCGAGAAATTTGCCATACCGAAACAGGCAGTCGACATAGAGAAAGGATCGGTATTGATCGTGGACAATGCAGGTCGCAGGTGGCGGCTTCCGTTAGGCGACGACCGTTACACCGAAGCGACCCGCCAAGCTACCTTGCGTATTTGCCGCGAAGTAGCTACAGAACGCGATTTATTCAACTGTCACGGGACGTTTTACGAGCTTCCTGCCGAGAACGCCGACGGGTATGCCAAGATTCGCCCCATCGCTTCTCACAATCTGAAAATCAATGATTATGCTTCCTATCGCGGACTGCTGGTGATAACGGGTATAGACCCTTCAAAGCGGGACAAGAACCCCCACATCTTTGTGTCGAACGACCAAAAAGCCGCCGTTTGGGCCGGCGTGATTGATGATTTGTGGAAATTGGGCAAGCCCGTCGGAAAAGGCGGTCCATGGGTGGATACGGATGTGAAAGCCGGAACATTGTCTGACCCCTACCTGATAGGATTTTACGATAAAAGGGAGATGACACTATCCCACAAGGGTAACGATACCGTCGCGTTCACAGTGGAAATAGACCCAACCGGAGATGGTGATTTCAACAAGTACGCCGTGTATAAGGTGAAGGCGAAAGAGGAACTAAAAATACAATTCCCACCCTCATTTCTGGCAAGATGGATTCGTTTTACAACAGATTCGGATGTAAATGTTAAGATTTGGTTGGAATACAAGTGATGAAACGTCGGTTTGCGATGATAAATTATGAACTATAAATATTTAACTGTAAAATTAGAACAATGATTAGAACAATGATTAGAACAATGAGACGTAAACATTTTATGAAACATTTTATGATTGTATCGGTGGCATGTCTTTTTTTGGCATGCAACCAAAAACCTGCCGAACTTTTTGTTGAGGCGGAGCGTTTTACGGACAAAGGCGGCTGGGTCGTCGACCAGCAATTCATGAACCTGATGGGGTCGCCGTACCTGTTGGCACACGGCATGGGGATACCTGTGAAAGACGCCGCTACCACAGTCGTTTTTCCCCGCAAGGGAACCTACCGCATGTTTGTCCGCACTTTCAACTGGACGTCGGTTTGGTTTGACGGCCAGGGTCCAGGCCGTTTTCAGGTGATGATCGACGGCAGGCCGGTCGGGACAACTTTTGGCGACACGGGCAAAGCCTGGTATTGGCAGGATGGCGGCGAGGTTGACATCGACAATACAACCGCAACGATCAGCCTGCACGACCTCACCGGGTTCGAAGGACGGTGCGACGCCATCTATTTCACGCAGGACGATGCTTTTGTTCCCCCTGCAGCGTCGGACGACCTGACGGCTTTTCGATACCGGCAGACCGGCATCAAGCCAAAGGATGGCGGCAAGTATGATCTGGTAGTAGTTGGCGGCGGCATTGGCGGTATCTGTTCAGCCGTTTCGGCTGCACGGCTCGGATTGAAGGTGGCATTGGTGCACGACCGTCCGGTCTGGGGAGGCAACAACAGCTCGGAGGTACGCGTGCATCTGGGCGGACACATCGGAATGGAACCTTATCCCGAACTGGGCGGTATCGTCAAAGAACTCAGTCCCCTGAGAGGCGGCAATGCCCAACCGGCCAGCCAGTATGAAGACGAGCGGAAAAAGGCGGTGGTCGATGGTGAGCCCAATATCGCGCAGTTCATGAGTTTTCGGGCTTTTGCTGTCGAAACGAAAGGTAAGACCATTCATTCGGTCACGGCTAAACACATCGAAACAGGCGAGGAACTTGTGTTCAGGGCTCCGTTGTTTGTCGACTGCACCGGCGATGCAACCATCGGCGCGCTTGCCGGCGCCGACTATGCGATGGGACGCGAATCGAAAGCCGAATTTGGCGAAGAGACCGCTCCCGAAGTAGCCGATAAAATGACCATGGGCAGCTCGGTGCAATGGTATTCGGAGGCTGGCGACGCTCCCAGTACATTCCCGACGTTCAAATATGGGGTGACGTTCAACGAAGAGAACGCCCAGAAAGTGACGATGGGCGAGTGGACGTGGGAAAACGGGATGCACTACAACCAGCTTACCGATTTTGAACGAATCCGCGATTATGGGATGATGGTGATATATTCCAACTGGTCGTTCCTGAAAAACGAGTATGTCGAAAAGGAAAAATATGCCAACCGCAAACTCGGATGGGTGGCTTATGTGGCGGGCAAGCGCGAATCGCGTCGGCTGCTGGGCGATGTGATCCTCACGCAAACCGACATCAACGATTATGTTGCGTTCCCCGACGCTTCCGTCACTACAACGTGGAGCATGGACCTGCATTACCCCGATCCGGAAAATACGAAACATTTTCCCGGAAACGAATTCAAGTCGTACGCCGTATTTCTGGAAATATACCCTTACCCGATACCTTACCGTTGCTTCTATTCGCGCAATATCGACAATCTGTTCATGGCTGGACGCAATGCCAGCACGACCCATGTAGCGCTGGGCACCACCCGTCAGATGCGTACCATCGGCATGATGGGCGAGGTAGTGGGGATGGCCGCCTCCATCTGCAAACAGAACAAGGTGAAACCGCGCGGCGTGTATGAAAAACATTTGGACGACTTGAAGTTGCTCATGACAAAAGGCGTCGGCAAGGAAGGAGCGAGACCCTATCCCCAGTATAACCTTGGAAATATGTTGAAAGAGAAGAAGGTGAAATAGAATCAAACAGTAAGCAAATCGTAATCGAACAGAATTTATTTTGACACGAAAAAATTGTAAATGAAAAATTATTCTTATCTTTGCCGCCCATACATTAATATTATTGGGAAGTTTAAATGATAAAAGAATAATAAGATGAAAAGATTACTTTATGTTCTGACAACGGCTTGCCTGTTTTTGTCAGTATGCGTTGGTTGCAAGGAAAAGGATGAGGAACCTGAAGAAATTCCGACAAACCTGTCGATCAACAAAACATCGTTTTCGGTTGACGCCCTCGAATCGAAAGAATCATTTGTCGTTCTTTCAAACAAGGACTGGAGTATCGCTACGCAATCGTCGTGGTTGACATTCGCGCCTGCATCAGGGAAAGCCGATAGCCAGATAAGCGTTGAGATGACCGTTTCGGCCAACCCCGAAACCGAAGAACGAAGCGCTGTTGCGACCGTTACGGCTGATGATAAAACAGTTCAGATTGAGATACTTCAAAGCGCCAAGGAGGAGATTATCATCGACATTCCGGGTATCGAAATTGCCGATGAAAAATTCATGCAATATATCGCCGAGCATTTCGATTTGAATGGAGACGGTAAGATTACCGAAGATGAAGCCGAAGCGGTCACCTTGATAGATTGTTCAGGGAAAGCGATCGAATCGCTGGCAGGACTGGAACATTTCGTGAATTTGGAAACACTGATTTGCGACGACAACCTGCTTACAGCCCTCGACATAAGCAAAAACACCCTGCTTGTAAACGTTAGCTGCAACAACAATGCGATACAGTCATTGGATTTTTCGGAAAATACCCGACTGAAAGCTTTAAGTTGCCAGTCGAATCAACTGGCAGAACTGGTCATTGCGCATGTTGCAGAACCAAGATCGCTGGATGACGGTGCTGTCGCTCTCTCTGCAGGGGAAGCCGACGAGCCGTGTGCCTTGGAGACCTTGAACTGTTCGAATAACAAACTGACTGTTTTGGACTTGAGCAATAGCGCCAAGCTGATTGCGCTTGACTGTTCGAATAATCGGTTAACGGGCTTGAATGTAAGTAATTGCGGCGCCTTGACGACACTGGACTGCACGAATAACCAACTGGCGGATTTGAATGTGAGCGGGGATGCTGCCCTGGCGACACTGGACTGCTCGAATAACCAGCTAAAGGCTTTGGATGTAATCGGTTGCGATGCCCTGGCTGCCCTTGACTGCTCGGATAACCAGCTGGCGGCTTTGAATGTAAGCGGTTGCGATGCCCTGGCTGCCCTTGACTGCACGAAAAACCAGCTGGCGGGCTTGGATGTAAGCGGGGGCGGTGCACTGACGACCCTTGACTGTTCGAGTAATCAGCTAAAGACTTTGGATGCAAGCAATTGCACTTCCCTGACGACCCTTGACTGTTCGGATAACAAGCTGACGGATTTGAATGTAAGCGGTAATACTGCCTTGTCGACCCTGGACTGTTCGAGTAACCTGCTTGCGGGTTTGAACGTAAGTGATAATGCCGCCCTGTCGACCCTTGACTGTTCGGACAACAAGCTGACGGCTTTGGATGTAAGCGCTAATGCCGCCTTGAAGGTACTTGACTGTTCGAGTAACGGGCTGACCTTACTGGATGTTAGCGGCAACGATCTGTTGGAGAAATTAAACTGTCTCAATAATGAGTTATTAACCAAGATATTGCTTGACGAAGGGCAAACAATTCCCGACCTGAAGTACGACAGTGAGAATACGCAAATAAAATACCCTGCTCCGCCGCCGCCTGACAAGGTATTAGTAAATATACCGGATGCAAGTTTCAAAGCCTACTTAGTTGCAAACTTCGATAAGGATAAAGACGGAGAGATATCGGAAGATGAGGCGCTCGCGATAATCGAGATCAGGAGCAACCGGATGGAAATCGCTACGATGACAGGCATCGAATGTTTCCCCAACCTCGAAGTCTTGTATTGCAACGGGAACAAGTTGACATCCCTGAACCTGACCGGTAACTTGAAATTGAAAGAATTAAGTTGTGCGGAAAACGATTTCAGCAGCTTGGATTTAAGTCACAACGTTTTATTGTCGAGATTGTATGTCAACATGTGTAAACTGACTAACTTAGACGTGAAGGCGAATACGGAATTGGCAGTCATCAATTGTTCTGAAAACAATCTCAACGCGCTGGATGTGACAAGAAATGTCAAATTGGAGACGCTGTTGTGCCAGCGGAATTATTTGATATCATTGGATTTGCGTTTGAATCGCGTCTTAAGCAGATTGAATTGTACAGGAAATGCCAACCTGCTGACCGTGATATTGGAACAGGGGCAGCGTATCGCCTATTTAGACATCGCACCCCCTACTACCATTGTCTACGCAACCTATTTGGAATTTAAAGACCCGGCGTTCTTAGCCTATCTGCTTGCGAATTTCGATGCGGATGGCGACGGACGAATAACCGAAGCGGAGGTTAAGAATATCACCGTGATGGATTGTTCCAATCTCGGCATTGAATCGCTGGATAATCTGAATCTGTTTACGAACCTGACATCGCTGACATGCACCGGAAATAAACTGACGTCCATCAATTTAACTACACTGACCAAACTTGTCACGCTGAATTGCGACAACAACAAGCTGGCGAATTTGAATATTTCCCAGAACACAGCCTTGGTCACGCTCGACTGCAGTCATAACGAACTGTCGTCGGTGACGACAAGTACAAACAAGGAATTGAAAACGTTGATATGCAATGACAACAAGATCATTAGCTTGGGTTTGAGTCAGAATACGAAACTTGAAACGCTCTTGTGCCAGAATAATGCACTCATCGCCTTTATCGAGCTTGTTAATAATCTGTCGATCAGTACGTTGAATTGCAAAGGCAACCCCCAGTTGCAACGTATCTATTTACAAGGCGGCCAGGAGATTGAAAATATCATTTACGACGAGAATATCACCTCCATCAGGTATCGTGACCCGGGAGGTGTTACATCGATAACCATCGACGACAGTCAGTTTGCGGACTATTTGCTTAAAAACTTCGACAAGGATGGCAACGGCTTGTTATCTATTGAAGAAGCGTTGGCCGTCAGAACGATAAACTGCTCGGGTCTGGGTATCGTTTCGTTGGGCGGAATAGAATATTTTACGAATTTGACGTCCCTGAACTGTTCGGATAATCTGTTGACTTATTTGCCCATATCCGGCCTTACCGCGCTGGAATTGCTTGATTGTTCGGATAATCAAATAGGGGCGCTTGACTTGACACCACTTGTGAACTTGAAAAATTTGAATTGCAGAAGGAATCAATTGACGACGCTTAACATCATGCGCAATCACGAGTTGACGACGCTTGACTGTCAGGGTAATCAATTAACGACCTTGAATATTCGCCAAAATTCAAAGATACGCACGGTGATTTGTTTTGATAATGCACCCGTTTTTGTCGTGTATCGTTCATCGAGCCAATCATCCGTCAGCATTTCATCGAATGTTACCGTCATTACAACTGACGTCCAGGGTGTTCACATTGACGATCCGATATTTGAAGATTACCTGATTGTGAATTTTGATACCAATCATGACGGGACGCTTGATCAAAGCGAGCAGGATGCAATTACAAGCATTAATTGCAGTAGCATGAAGATCACGTCGCTTGTAGGAATCAAGGCATTTAAGAATCTCAATGAGTTGCATTGTGGCGACAACAACTTGACTTCGCTTGATTTGGATGATCTGGCATATCTGGAACAGGTCTATTGTTTTGATAATAAACTGACTTCAATCAAAGTCGACAACTGTACGAGGTTAGGTGTACTTTACTGTCCCGGCAATCTGTTGACTTCGCTTGACGTAAGCGGAAATGCTAACTTGCGGGTGTTGGATTGCACGGAAAATCCCAGACTGCAAACCGTGTACTTGAGTACGTCGAATCACAGCGCCGATATGGTGGCAAAAGACGATCACACCACGATTGCGTTCAAATGAGGCAAGGTCGCGAATGTGCCGTTACGGCCTGCGGAATGGCAGGCATGGTCGCGTGATCATTTGCCTGAATGATCATTTGGCGTTTTGCTCCAATTGCAGTGTGATGGTTGGTTGGTCGCATACCTCGGCAGCCCCGAAATACTGGATGGGGCCGGGATATACATAGTCGGTTTCCATTTTCCAGCTATCTCTATTCGCTGCAAAGGTCATGAATGGCGCTCCATCGAGCTTCACGAGGGCTTTTTGGATCACCGGTTTCATTTTCCCGTCGCGTAGCTCCAAGTTCATCATCATCGTGATGGGGATGCCGCCGGCAATCCATTGGTCGGCAGGGGCTGTCGTGTTGCGGACGGATGACAGGTAACCTGTTTTACCGGCGACGATCAGGCGTGATGCTGTGACACCCAATGCGTAGCAATAATCGGCGTCGTAGTTGGATGGTGCGGCACAACGTCCTTCGTAACCGAAGAAATGGACTTGGGGAGAAAATTTGCCGCGATATAGCTGCTTGTTTTTTTCATATACGGTATTCCACTCCTTCAGTTGAAGGCCGGCCATCGCCCACTCTTCAAGTCGTTTTGCTACCAATTCGGCCAGCAGCTTTTCGGTTTCGATCAGCGAGACTTGTACGTTACCATGCGAATCACGGTCTAATACAAGCTGGATCGCCACATTTTCGGGCAGGCTGGCGTAGAGTTCCGCTTTTTCTTTTGTCAGGTTGTTCAGTACAAAAGTGCGTTTTTCGCTTTTTCCGAGCAATTTAAATTCGTCTTTGTTTGCCGAAAGGATACCGTTCAGTTCGGCAAACAGGCTTCCCATCTCCGGTATAAATTCGATCAGGCCTTCCGGGATCAGGACGGTTCCGAAATTTTTTCCCTTTCCGGAGCGGTCGGCAACAATGGTTGCTATGTCATTGACGATATCGTTCAGCGACATGTTTCGGGCTTTGACCTCTTCCGAGATGATGCAGATGTTGGGATGCGTCTGCAAGGCACATTCGAGGGCGATGTGCGAGGCCGAGCGTCCCATCAGTTTGATGAAATGCCAGTATTTACGCGCCGAGTTGCAGTCGCGCTGGATGTTCCCGATCAATTCGGAGTAGACTTTGCATGCCGTATCGAAGCCGAAAGAGGCCTCTATCTGTTCGTTTTTCAGGTCGCCGTCGATGGTTTTCGGACAGCCGATTACCTGCACGCCTGCGTTGACGGATTTGTAGTAATCGGCCAACAAGCAGGCATTTGTGTTCGAATCGTCGCCGCCAATGATAACCAATGCGCTGATATTCAACTTTTTTAAAATTTCAAGACCTTTCTCGAAATCTTGTACCTTTTCGAGTTTTGTACGTCCGGAGCCGATCATGTCGAAGCCGCCCGTGTTGCGATATTCGGCGATAATATCAGCGGTGAGTTCCATGTAGTTGTGTTTGATTAAGCCGTCAGGGCCGAGGATAAAACCGTAGAGCCGCGATTCGGTATTGACGGTCTTGATGCCGTCGAAAATACCTGCAATCACATTGTGTCCGCCGGGCGCCTGACCGCCTGAAAGGATCACGCCGACATGGATAGCCGGAGCATCCTGCGTCTCGTCGCTTTTCTCGAAGGTCACGATCGGCATCCCATACGTATTCGGAAATGCTTCTTTTATTTTTTCCTGATCGGCTACTGATTGTGTAAAATTGCCCTCAACGGCTTTTACATTCCCATTTAAGACTGCGGGCATCTTGGGGGTATAACTTGCCCGAGCGATTTGCAATGCACTTTTGTTCATATTGTTGTTGTTTTTAAAAGTTTAAAATTCGCACATTTTGCTGGCAAAGGTAGTGCAAGCCGAACAAAATACAAAATATGCTTGCATATTTTTATTTTTAAGGCGCCGCCTACCTTCTGTTTTTTTACAAAAGATAGCGAAAGTCGAGCGTAGTACAAAATATGCTTGTATATTTTGTATTACCGAGCGCAGCTATCTTCTGTTTTACAAGGCACAAAATAAACGCAGTTTATTTTGTGCCTTGTAAAAAGAAATTGTAAATTTGCATCGCAATGGAATTGAAAAAGATACAATAATAGTCACAATTAAAACAAAGAAAAAATGTGTGAAACATGCAATGCCGGCGGGTTCAACCGTCGCGAATTTTTGAAAGTCGGCGGTGCAGCCGCCATGCTCGGCGGTTTGTGGGCAACAACCGCGCTGGCGCGTACCGTCGACGGAACGCCCGTCATACCGGTAATCGACAAAAAGAAGACGAGAATGGCGGTACTTTTCATGTATCCGCCTGCAGATGTAGTCAATAGTGGTTGCTTGGAAGACAGTTGGGCTGTCAATCAATGGTTTACTTATCCCGGCAACCAGTTCGAACCGGAGATGAACCAGGAAAAATACACGAAAAAGATCATCGAGTTTGCCCAAAAGCATGCCATCGAGCTCGATTTTCGGGGTGTTCTCTACACCAAGGCAGCCATGAACGAGTTTGTGGCCCGCACGAAGGCATCTCCGCCCGACACGCTGCTCGTCGTTAATTTCTGGAACACATTTTCGGCGTGGGTATATGAGATGTCGCAACAGCTTGCGCCGATCCCGATGATCGTTTATCATCCAGTCGGCAGCAATCATCAGCATCCGCCGAAAAACTTGATGACCGCTCCCGGCATGGTATACATTCATTCGCTCGAAAACTGGGAAGCGCTCGAAAATGCCATGGCTGCTGCCAACACACGGAACATATTGTCGCAAAGCAGGTTGCTCCGTGTCGCTGATGCGAAGGAGGCAACCACATCGGTCGACAAAAATCTCGGAGTCGAAATTGTCACTATTCCAGCGGAGGAATACAACAACCTGTTCGATTCGATCAAAGCCAACGACACGCTTGTTAGCGAGGCGATGGCGTTCAAAGCCAGGGCAACTGCGGTGATTGATGTCGACGACAAATACCTGATTGACGGTTTCCGCTCACGCGTGGCGGTGCTTGACATCATCAAACGGTATAGCGCCGACGCCATTACAATCGTCTGCCTGATGCTCAAGGAACGCAAACCGTGCATTGCCTTTTCGCTTTGCAACAGTGCGTTGATACCCTGCGCGTGCGAAGGCGATACAGGCAGCGCCTTATCCTTGATGATTGGGTCGCACCTCTTCAAGCGGGGCGGGTTTCAGCATAATCCGGAGTTCGACATCGACCGAAACCAATACTACGGCTCGCATTGTACTTGCGCCCTGGAACTTCGTGGACCGGGTAAAGGCGAGATACCATTCCGTATCCGACCGTTCACGCACCAGCTCCCCAAGACAGCCGCCCTCGACGTTCAAATGCCTCCGGGCGAACGGATGTTCGTGATGAAGTACCTGCAGGACAGGATTTTTGCATATACCGGAACGATGGTCGGATCGCCCGAGATCAATACGGCAGGTGGCTGTGCGACACGTTTTGTGATGGAAATCGATAACACCGACGATGTTTGTTCGACTTATCAAAGCGCGCATCCGATCATGTACCTCGGCTCTGCCATGGAAGCAAAACGGGTCAAGGCCTTCGCCAAACTGATGCAACTCGAATTTATCGGTAACGTATAAGTAAAAAAAAATGAAATTTTTTCATACAAATCGGATAGATCAAGATAAAAGTATTATCTTCGCAGTGATAATTTGTAGTTGAATGAAACGAACGATAATACGGATATTGTTGATACTTATCGCTTTATTGATTATTACAGCGACGATATTGTATTTCATCTATGAGCCTGACAGGCCATGGTTTGCTTTTTATTTGGTATGTTGTGCGGGTGTGTTGGTGGTGAATTTGATCGCAATTATTTTTCTTGTCAACAAAAATTTCAAGGATAAAGGTAAAAGGTGATTTTTTTTTATTACTTTTGCATCCTATTTTTAGAAATTATATATGATTAATTAAATAAACAATTCAGAATGAACGTTTCTCTAGAAAAAACCGATGCGGTGAGCGCCGTATTAAAAGTGGAAATTGAAAAAAATGATTATGCAGATCAATTGGACAAGAATCTGCGTAAGTTGCGCCAACAAGCGAAAATGCCCGGTTTCAGGCCAGGCATGGTACCCTTGGGATATATAAAGAGGTTGTATGGAAAGCAGGCATTGCTTGAAGAGGTAAACAAGCTTGTGATGGAGGGTATGAACTCCTATTTGAATGAAAATCAGGTGCGTGTGTTAGGCAATCCGATAGCAAACGAATCGGTGCAAAAAAAAATAGATTTTGATCTGGATGAAAATTTTGAGTTTTGCTTCGATATAGCGTTGCGGCCCGAAGTTAGTTTCAAATTCACAAAGGACGATTCCTTGACGCTGTACAGGGTTACGATTGAAGATGAAGTCGTGGAACAGCAGGTCAAGGATTATCGCAGGCAATTTGGCGTGCATGAAATAGCCGAGACGGTAACGGCCGAAGACGTCGTGAAGGGGGTTTTGACAGAACTGGAAGAGGGAGCGCCCAAAGAAGGCGGGATTATAGTCGAAGACGCGACGCTCATACCTTCCTACTTGAAGGGCAAAATGGAGCAAAAGAAATTTATCGGCGCCAATACCGGAAAAACGCTTGTCTTTAATCCCTACAAAGCCTATAAGGGAACGGAAGTGGAGATCGCTTCGTTGCTGCGAATCAAAAAAGATGCGGTAAAAGAAATGAAAAGTGATTTTTCATTTGAGATAAAGGAGATCACGCATTATACGCTCGCGGAGCTTAACCAGGAATTTTTCGATAAGATATTCGGAGCGGATGTGGTGAAAGACGAAGCGGGGTTCCGTGAAAGGATAAAAGATTTTTTGACAAGTCAATATGTTGATTATAATGAAAGTAAGCTCAAACAAGACATACACGACCTGATGATTCAAAAAGTGGGTGACGTCGTCTTGGCAGATGACATCCTGAAGCGCTGGCTGCTGGTTTCAAGCAAGACGCAGACCATGGAGGAGGTCGAGGCGGGCTATCCGAAAGTAGTGCTTGATTTGAAATATATTTTTGCCAGGCAAAGGCTCGTGAACGATTACGATCTGAAAGTCGATGATGAAGAGGTGGAGGCAATGGCGGTACAGGTAGTCAAATCACAGTTTGCGCAATACGGCATGATGACTGTTCCGGCTGAGATGTTGGACAACTATGTGAAAGAACTATTGAACAAGCCGGAATCGGTTGATTCGATGGCAGAAAATGTGCTCAACGAGAAAATGACTGAGTTGATACGGGGGTTAATCACCATCGACGAAAAGGAAGTAACGGTTGAAGAATTTAAGAAACAATTGACGAAAAACAATGAATAAACAGAAAGATAAGTATTTATGAACGATTTTATTAAATATGCTACAAAGCATTTGGACATGAACAGTATGGCTTTGGACGGCTATATGAAATTTACAAGCAGCTATATCTCGCCGACGATAATCGAAGAGCGGCAGTTGAATGTAGCGCAGATGGATGTGTTTTCGCGTTTGATGATGGACAGGATTATTTTTCTTGGGACGCAAATTGACGATTATACGGCCAATGTGATTCAGGCACAACTTTTGTATTTGGATACGAGCGATCCAGGGAAAGATATTTCCATTTATATCAATTCGCCGGGTGGCGTTGTTTACGCCGGATTGGGCATTTATGACACGATGCAATATATCAGCAGCAGTGTATCTACTATATGTACGGGTATGGCCGCTTCGATGGCTTCCGTCGTGCTGGTCTCGGGTGCGAAGGGCAAGCGTTTCGGGCTGGAACATTCGCGGGTGATGATTCACCAGCCCATGGGCGGCATGCAGGGACAGGCTGCGGATATGGAAATAACGGTACGTCAGATATTAAAGATAAAGGAAGAACTGTATCGTATCATTGCGACCCATTCCGGCAAGCCGTTTGAGGATATCGAGCGCGACAGCGACCGTGATTACTGGATGACTGCGACCGAAGCCAAGGAGTATGGCATGATCGACGAAGTATTAACGAAGAAAAGCAGTTAGTCATGAGCAGAACAGATGAAAAATGTTCGTTTTGTGGCAAAACGCGCAAAGAGGCCACTATTCTGATTGCAGGTATTTCAGGCCATATCTGTGATAGCTGTACGGAGCAGGCTTACGACATTGTCGCGCAGGAGAAGCCGAAATTGTTGGCGCAGCCGTTCAAGTTTGACGCCAAAAACATGCCGAAACCGGGCGACATCAAATTGTTTTTAGACACGTACGTGATCGGTCAGGAAGATGCGAAAAAGTACCTCTCGGTGGCTGTCTACAATCATTATAAACGATTGATGCAGCGGATATCGAAAGATGACGTCGAGATAGAGAAGTCGAATATCGTCATGGTGGGCGCCACCGGCACGGGAAAGACATTGTTGGCGCGTACGATCGCCAAAAAAATCAATGTGCCTTTCTGCATTGTCGACGCAACGGTGTTTACCGAAGCCGGCTATGTGGGCGAGGATATCGAGAGTATATTGACCCGTTTGTTGCAGGCTGCCGATTATGACGTCAAGGCGGCAGAGAAAGGGATTGTTTTTATTGATGAAATCGACAAGATCGCCCGCAAGAGCGATAATCCTTCCATCACCCGCGATGTGAGCGGCGAGGGCGTGCAGCAGGGATTACTCAAGTTATTGGAGGGTTCCGTCGTGAATGTGCCGCCCCAAGGCGGTCGGAAGCATCCCGAACAGCGAATGATAGCTGTCGATACCAAGAATATCCTGTTTATCTGCGGAGGCGCTTTCGACGGAATTGAAAAAAAGATAGCCAAGCGCTTGAACACACATGTGGTAGGATATACGGCCAATAGGGAAAAGGGTAGGATTGACAACAATGATTTATTGAAGTATGTGACCCCCACCGACCTGAAGTCGTTCGGATTGATACCGGAAATTATCGGACGCCTGCCTATCCTGACCTATCTTGATTCGTTGGACAGGAACGCCTTGAAGCGTATCCTGACAGAACCTAAAAACTCGATTATCAAGCAATATGTGAAATTGTTTGAAATGGATAATGTTAAACTTACCTTTGATGCCGACGTCTACGATTTTGTGGTAGATAAATCCATTGAATATAAGTTGGGAGCACGCGGTTTGCGTTCGATTGTCGAAGTGATTATGATTGATGCGATGTATGAGATGCCTTCGGGAACGCAAAAAAAATTACATGTAACATTACAGTATGCGAAAAGTAAATTTGAAAATGCTGATGTTAATAGATTGCAAATAGCATAATAGTTTTAAAATTCCGGCTATGGCTAAAAAGGGGAAAATTAATAAGGTTAGCAAAGAACGTGTAAAAAAAACAAAGAGAATAGTTGAAACGTTCGTTTATCCCGAGAAATCTACCAAAGAAGGGGAGAGCTATGAAGTATTGGAAGCGCTGAAATTTCATTTCGGATTCGATCACTTTAAAGGAAATCAAAAGGAAATCATTGAAAATGTGTTGGACGAAAAAGACACATTTGTGCTGATGCCTACCGGAGGCGGAAAATCCCTGTGTTACCAGTTACCTGCATTACTGATGGACGGTACGGCGTTGGTCATCTCGCCGCTTATCGCCTTAATGAAAAACCAAGTGGATGCCATGCGTAATTTCAGCGAAGAAGACGGGGTGGCGCATTTCATCAATTCCTCCTTGACGAAAGGGGCTATTGAAGACGTGAAGGCCGACATCCTGTCGGGAAAAACAAAATTACTGTATGTCGCGCCCGAATCGTTGACGAAAGATGAAAACATTGAGTTCCTGCGCCAGATACAAATCTCGTTTTATGCGGTCGACGAAGCGCACTGCATTTCGGAATGGGGGCACGACTTCCGTCCGGAATATCGACGTATTCGACCTATCATCAATGAAATAGGCGCCCGTCCGATGATAGCGCTGACGGCGACGGCAACGCCAAAAGTGCAGCATGACATACAAAAGAACCTGAGTATGCTGAAAGCCACGGTGTTTTCTTCCTCGTTCAACCGTCACAATTTATATTATGAAGTAAAGCCAAAAACAAATGACGTCGACCGCGACGTGATCAGGTTTATCAAGCAAAATGAAGGGAAATCGGGCATTATCTATTGTCTGAGCCGGAAAGAAGTGGAGAAGTTTGCCGAGATACTGCAAGCCAACGACATCAAGGCCCGCCCCTATCATGCGGGGATGGAATCGCAAGTCCGTTCATCGAACCAGGATGCCTTCCTGATGGAAGAAATTGACGTGATCGTGGCCACCATTGCCTTTGGAATGGGGATCGACAAGCCGGATGTAAGGTATGTGATCCATTATGACATTCCCAAAAGTCTGGAAGGATACTATCAGGAAACGGGACGCGCCGGACGCGATGGCGGCGAAGGACAGTGTATCGCTTTTTATTCCAACAAGGATTTGCAAAAACTTGAAAAGTTCCTTCAGGGGAAGCCGATCGTAGAGCAGGAGATAGGTAAACAGCTGTTGCTCGAAACGGCCGCTTATGCCGAGACAGCCGTTTGCCGACGCAAGGTACTGTTGCATTATTTTGGCGAGAAGTATTTGGAAGAAAATTGCCAGAATTGCGATAATTGCCTCAAGCCTAAGAAGTTGATTGACGCAAAAGAACTATTGTCGACGCTGATTGAAGCCATCGGCGTCATGAAGGAAAAATATAAGTCGGAATATGTAGTGAATGTATTGATCGGACATGAGACGTCGGATATTGAGTCGTACAGGCACAATGAGCTGGAGATTTTCGGCGCCGGAGAAGAAGAAGGCGAAAAGTTATGGCACGCCATCATTCGTCAGGCGCTTATTGCAGGATATATCGAAAAGGATATTGAAAACTATGGTTTGCTGAAGATTACGCCCAAAGGACATGCTTTTACGACGAAGCCCGAATCGTTCATGGTTGTAAAGGACAACGATTTTGATGATGACGAGTTCAATGAAGATGTCCCGTTGCAAAGCGGTGCATCGTGTGCGGTCGACCCTGAGCTGTTCTCCATCATGAAAGATTTAAGGCGGAAGATGTCGAAAAAGCTCGAGGTGCCTCCGTACGTGATTTTTCAGGATCCTTCGTTGGAAGCGATGGCGACCACCTATCCGGTGACGGTCGAAGAGTTGCAGAATATTCCCGGCGTCGGCGCCGGAAAGGCCAAACGGTACGGAAAGGATTTTGTGGATATCATCAAGAAATATGTGGATGAAAACGAGATTATCCGACCGGAAGACTTGCGTGTACGAACGGTAGCCAACAAATCGAGGTTGAAAGTATGGATTGTGCAGAGTATCGATCGCAAAGTGGCATTGGATGATATAGCCAACAGCAAGGGACTGGAATTTGATGAGTTGCTCGGCGAAATAGAAACAATCGTTTATTCGGGCACCCGCATCAACTTGGATTATTTTATTAATGACGTCATGGATGATGATCATATCGAAGATATATACATGTATTTCAAGGAATCCGAAACCGATTCCTTGGAAGATGCCATCAAGGAATTGGGGAACGAATATACGGAAGAAGAAATCCGTTTGATTCGAATCAAGTTCATTTCGGAATTGGCCAATTAACGTAGGGGCGTAACGCTTACGCCCCAATTAACGTAGGGGCGTAACGCTTACGCCCCAATTAACGTAGGGGCGTAACGCTTACGCCCCAATTAGAGTTTAGAGTTTAGAGATTAGAGTTTAGATATTAGAGTTTAGAGATTAGAGATTTATGAAGAGAATTTGTTTATTGTTTATCTTGGCGGGATTGATGGTTGCCACCGAAGCGAAAGAGAAAAAAGAACCGGTTGTCATGACGGTTGCGGGAAAAGAAGTCCCGCTTACCGAGTTTGTTTTTATGGCTAAGCAAGGCAATGGCGTGGATTTTAAGGACAAGCAATCGGTTGCGGAATTTGTTGAGTTATACAAGCTCCTCAAATTAAAGGTGGCGGATGCCGAAGCATTGACCATTCACCAGGCCGTCAAGTTCAAGCAAGAGTTGGAGAGCTTGACCGTTCAGTTGCAAGCAAGCTACCTGACCGATAAGTCAGGGGAAGATTCGGCGCTGCATGTGATTTATGAGCGGACAAAAATCATTCCGAGCGTCCAGCATATCTTTTTTCGCTATTCCGAAGAACTGCTTAGCGATAGTCGGGATATGGAAGACCTCTATCAGGGGTCGCGGCTTGTAACCCGGGATACGGTGGCGCTTTACGCAGAAGCCTTAGCTGCCTGGCAGCGAATTAACAATGGCGAATCGTTTGCGGAGGTTGGCCAATCATTGGCCAACGACAGCAGCGTTTTTTACCGCGTATTCGATCAGGTCTTTCCGCTACGCTTTCCGAAGGTGATGGAGGATTGCATTTTCACGTTGCAGCCCGGAGATGTCTCGCCACCTGTCCGCTCGTCGCTCGGTTTCAGTCTGTTCAAATCCGACCACATCGTGCCTAATCCCGGCAAGGTACGGATCGCGCATATCCTGTCGGCCTTTCCATCGAGAGAACCAACTGCTGAAGAGATAGCGGAGGCGCGCGAGCGGTCGGAAGCGATTTATCAACAAGTGATGGCCGGAGCCGATTTTTCGGAATTGGCCAAAGCCTTTTCGGATGATACGGTATACGCAAAAGTGGGCGGTCTGCTCTCAGAGATTGAAATGGGAAGCGGCCTGTTGGCGCCACTTGAAAAGGCTGCTTTTGCGTTCGACGAAATAGGGGATGTCAGCAAGCCCGTACAGACAAGTTTAGGGTTTCATGTATTGAAACTTGTTGACCGGAAAAGGGAGATACCGTTTGAAGAAAAGGCGAGTTCGATTTTTGAAGCCATGAAACAAACGGAGCATATTTTCGACTTGTATCGCGGTTTTGTCGAGAAGACAAAACGACGCCACGACTATACATTCTTTCCCGAGGCATATAAAGAGCTGCAACGCTTGGCAGATGAATATTTTCCGTTGGATTCAAACTTTCTCAACCGGGCAATGACGATGGAAAAGACGCTTTTTCGGGTCGATTCAATCGATTTCACCCAAGCCTTTTTCATTGATTATTTAGAAAAAAGTTCGAAGACAGCGCAAATATATTCACTCGATTACATGCAGGATATATATAACTTTTTCGAGTATGAAATACTGAAGGAGGTAGAAAGACGTTCTTTGGAAAGGGATTATCCGGATTTCAACTTGACGATGCAATCGTACTACGACGGTACCCTCCTGTTTGAGATCAGCAATAAGCGCATCTGGAGCCAACCGCCGGAAGAACAGGCACAGTTGGAGGCCGAATGGATCAAGGAACTGAACGAGAAATATCCGGTTACGATCAATTGGAAAGCGATAAAGAAGATAAAAAAATGAGAAGATTAAAAATGTATAGATTAAAAATGTATAGATAATAAATGTATAGAAGGATTTTTTGTTTCATGAAGTATACGCAACTGATCATACTGCTTGCCGTCCTTTTCCCCGCCTGTAAAAGGTCGGGAATATCTCCGATGCAACGGGATATATTGGTGAAAGTGAACGACAGGACATTGAAACGCGAAGAGATAGAAGCGCAGATACCCAAAGGGTTATCTCCTGCTGACAGTTTGATTCGCGCCGAGAGCCTTGTGAAAAAGCGGGTCATCGAACTATTGATGGACGATGTGGCGTATAAAAATTTAGGAGACGAAAAAGCAGAGATTGATAAATTAGTGAACGAATACCGGCGTTTGTTGATACGCCACCGGTATCAGGAACGTTTAGTAAACGACAAGGCGTCGGTCAATATCCGGATATCGGACCAGATGGCCTGGTATGAAGAGAACAAGGAGCAGTTTGTGCTGAATGAAAACCTCGTCAAAGGGTTGTTTCTGAAAGTGCCCTGTACTGCTCCGGGATTGGATAACGTAAAGAAATGGTATGTGTCAAGGTCGGAAGAATCATTGGAGAAAATTGAAAAATACAGTTTGCAGAACGCCCTCATCTACGATGATTTTTACGACCGTTGGGTGGTTTTCGACGAGATAATGGAAAAAGTGCCGTACCGGATATCCAATCCGGCACAGTTTTTAAAAGTGAATAATCACTTGGAAGTGTCGGATAGCGCCTACGTGTATTTCCTGAATATCTCAGACCGCCTGCTGGTAGGCAATATTGCTCCTTTCGATTATGCTCAAACACAAATACAAAGCATTCTGGTGAACAGGCGAAAGATTGATTATATCAATGATTTTGGGGAGCGGTTGTACTTGGATGCGGTGAAAAGCGGGGCTGTCAGGTTTGTTTCGGAATGAGAGAGGAGGAGGGGTTAATGTGGATAAATGTGGAAAAATATGGATAAATGTGGAAAAATGTGTAAAAATGTGTAAAAAACGGGATAAAAAATAGATAAAAAAATGGATAAAATGATAAAGAGAAGATTTTTTATAGGGATGGTGTTACTTTGCGCCATCGTGTCGGTTGTTGCGCAGAAAAATGTGATTGACGAGGTTATTTGGGTAGTCGGCGACGAGGCTATCCTGCGTTCGGATGTTGAAAATCAACGGCTGATGATGCTCGACGACAATATGCGTTTCGATGGTGATCCATATTGTATCTTACCGGAACAAATTGCCATCAACAAGCTTTTCTTGAGCCAGGCAAAAATTGACAGTGTCGAAGCCGATGAGGGTCAGGTGTTGCGTCAGGTCGACAATTGGGTCAACAATGCCATCGCCTATATCGGATCCAAGGATAAAGTGGAAGAGTATTTCGGCAAGCGATTGTCGCAGTTGAAAGAAGAACAAAAAGTATCCGTTCGTGAAAATCAGATTGTCGGCGAGATGCAGCGTAAGATTGTGGGCGACATCAAGTTGAGGCCTTCGGACGTAACCAAGTACTTCAACCAGATATCAAAAGACAGCCTGCCGATGATCCCGACGACGGTCGAAGTGTCCATTATCATGATGGAGCCTACGATACCCATTGAAGACGTCGACGCCATCAAGGAAAGACTGAGGGATTTCACGGAACAGATCAACAATGGCGTTTCGTCGTTTACCCTGTTGGCCGGTCGTTATTCCGAAGACAAGGGGACGGCCTTCAACGGGGGCGAAACCGGCATGTTGTCGAAGATGCAGCTGGCGCCCGAATATGCGACGGCAGCCTTTGCGCTGAACGACCCGAACCGGATATCCAATATCGTCCAGACGGAATATGGGTATCATATCATTCAGATGATCGAAAAACGGGGCGACCGAATCAATACGCGCCATATCTTATTGCGTCCAAGCGCCTCCGAACAGGAAGTAAATAAGGCGATGACCCGGATGGATTCGCTCCTGGCCGAAATAAAAACAGGGAAATTTACTTTTGAAGAAGCCACCTATTTTTCTTCGGACAAGGATACAAGGAACAATAACGGACTGATGGTGAACAAGAACGAAGAGAGTAAAAATTATGGTACTTCGAAGTATGAGATGCAGGACCTGCCCCAAGGGATGGGGCTTATTATCGACAAGATGGAAGTTGGGGAGATTTCCAGGCCGTTTCTGATAAAAAACAGCGCTCAAAATGACGTGATTGTGATTGTACGGCTTAATTCACGCATCGAAGTTCATCAAGCGAATATAAAAGACGATTTCCAGGAGTTGAAATCTTATGTAGAGAATATTAAAAGAGAAGAGATTATCAAGGAATGGATAGCAAGCAAGCAGAAGTCGACCTTTGTAAGAATCAGCGATAATTGGTGTGACTGCGACTTTCAATACCCCGGCTGGTTGAAAAAATGAACTTTTCAAGCATATTCGTACGCGTCCTGGTACTGTCGAATTGCTGTATCTTGGTTGCAGGGATGCATGGGATACCTCCGAATCCGTCGGGTACGGCTGCGGCGTTGCGTGATTCGGTTGTGGTGGCGCCGCGTGATTCGGTTGTTGCGGCGCCGCGCGATACGCTTCCGGCGTCGGCTGATGCGGTATCGAATGTTGCGGCTCCGCTTGATACGGTATCGAATGTTGCAACGTCGGCTGATGCGGTATCGAATGTTGCGGCTCCGCTTGATACGGCTCCGCTTGATTCGGTTCCGGCCGATTCGGTCCAAAAAACAAAAGTGTACTTGGTGCGGGCTGACATTTCAACCTTTAACAAATACATTGACGAACAGCGACAGGTGATCGTGGGTGATGTCGTTTTTCGCCATGACAGTTCCTACATGTATTGCGACAGCGCCTATTTTTATGAACAGGATGTGTCGCTCGAAGCTTTCAGCAACGTCCGACTGGAGCAGGGAGATACCTTGTTCATCTATGGCGATTATCTTTTTTATGACGGCAACAGGGAACTGGCGCAGATACGCCACAATGTCAGGATGGTCAATATTCAGGAGGACAGCTCGATCGTCACGTTATATACGGACAGTTTGGATTACGACCGGCAGGCCGACATCGGATATTATTTTGAGGGGGGGCGTATCATTGATGCCGACAATGTGCTGGAATCGGTGTATGGCCGATATTCGCCAGAAACGAAAATTGCCGTTTTTCAGGACAGCGTGCGTCTGACCAATCCGGATTATATCCTCTATTCGGATACGCTGGAGTATAGTACCGATACAAAAATAGCTACTATTTTAGGCCCTTCGATCATCGAATCGGACAGTGGCGTCATTCATTCGTCGAGAGGCTGGTATGATACCCAGGTCGATAAATCCCTGTTGCTCGACCGTTCGACCGTACACTCGGGGAGCAAAATTTTAACGGGCGATTCACTGGCGTACGACCGGAGCCTTGGCATTGGTGAAGCATTTGGGAATATGCGCATGATTGATACGGTTCAGAAAGTAATCATGACCGGCCACTACGGGTATTACGACGAAAAGGCGGAATATTCGTTTGCAACGGATAGCGCTTGCGCCATCGAATATTCGCAGGGCGACAGTCTGTACCTCTATGGCGACACGCTGGAAATGATTACGGTCGATTCGACGTCGCGCGTGCTTCGCGCATTCATGGGCGTTCGTTTTTACCGGTACGACATACAGGGTATTTGCGATTCGTTGCGGTTCACTACCCAAGATTCGGTCATGCGCATGTTCGGACATTATCCGGTATTGTGGAACGAAGACCAGCAGCTTTTCGGCGATACGATCATCATTTATATGGCCGACAGTACGGTCGACCATGTGCATGTGCCAACCTCCGCCTTTGTGGTTCAGCAAGTTGCCCCCGACTATTACAACCAGCTGGGAGGGAGCGACCTGAAAGCCTACTTTGAAGGCAAAAATATTGAGCATATCGACATCGACGGCAATGCCGAATCGATCTTTTACCCTTTGGAGCAAGACAGCACCATGCTTGGACATAACTTTACGCAAAGTTCGTATTTGTCGATCTGGTTTGATGAGGGCCGACTCGATAAATTGAAGATTTGGCCCAGTCCTACCGGACTGATGACCCCCGTCCCCGACTTGACGCCCGAACAGAAAACGCTGAAAAAGTTTGCATGGTACGACGAACTGCGCCCTGTCGACCGCCGCGACATCTTTCGATTTTACAGTAAGAAGCCCCCCCTCGCCCCCCCACAAAGCGAGAACGAAGCCGATCGCCCCCAAGAAACAGAACAAGCCGCCGAGCAACCTCACGAAGCCGAGCAAGCGGCTGAGCAAGCGGCTGATGACCCCCAAGAAGCAGCACAAGCAGAAAATATAGAATCGGAAACAGACGAATCAGGAGCGATAATAATAGAATCACCCGAATCACCCGAATCACCCGAATCGCCTGAATCACCTGAATCACCCGAATCACCCGAATCGCCCGAATCACCCGAAGAAGAAAAAGAGGAGTTCGCAAGTACTAAATTAGTAATTTTTCACTTCGTGAAAAGAACACCTTCGCACCTCGACATAGTCAAACAAGTTTGCCTCTGCACTCAGTTTGTCGTCATTTAGTAATTAGTAATTAGTAATTCGTAATTAAAAAAAGTATGGGAGTTTTTTCATTTTACAAAATGCGCAAACCACGCCAATTCGAGCACAAGCCGATCTATTTTGACCCGCGAAAAGAGGCGTTGGAAAAACGCATACACAAGGTTAAGCGGGAGTTGGGCGTTGAAGAGGCCGACTACGAACAGCTAAAGGAGGAGATTAGGGGGAGTTTTATTGAAGGCACCTCCCATTTGAAGAAGAGCAAAAACAAGGGGGATGATATTCGTAACCGCGTGTATAAAAACATGCGCCTTCTGCTGATATTGGCCATTTTGGCGTTCTTACTCTGGTTTTACTTTTTGCAATAAGCACAGGATTCATGAGCGATGTCATTCACTTGCTGCCCGACCATATAGCGAATCAGATTGCTGCCGGCGAAGTCATACAGCGACCTGCATCGGTCGTTAAGGAACTGATGGAAAATGCAGTCGATGCGGGAGCGAAAAATATCACGGTCAACATCAAGGATGCAGGCCGCACGCTTATTCAGGTGATCGACGACGGTAAGGGCATGAGCGAAACCGATGCCCGCATGGCTTTTGAGCGCCATGCCACCTCGAAAATCCAGACGGCCGACGATTTGTTCGCGTTGCGTACCATGGGCTTTCGCGGGGAGGCGCTGGCTTCGATCGCGGCGGTAGCGCAAGTGGAGCTCCGTACCCGAACAAGGGCCGACGACGTCGGGACAGCCCTGTCGATTTCAGGCTCCATCCTCGATTCGGTCATGCCCGAAGCCTGTAATGAAGGCTCCATCTTCTCCATAAAAAACCTGTTTTATAACGTTCCGGCACGGCGTAAATTCCTCAAGTCGAACGAAACAGAGTTCCACCATATCATTTCCGAGTTTGAGCGCATCGCACTTGTTCATCCGCAAATAGCCTTCACGCTGCGGCATAACGAATTTGTTGTTTTAGATCTGCCTGTTTCCGGCCTCAAGCAGCGTATTATTTCGATATTTGGAAAAAGCATGAATCAGAAGCTCCTGCCGGTCGAAGCCGATACTTCGCTGGTTCGTGTCACGGGCTTTACCGCCCAACCCGATACCGCCAAGAAACGCGGACACTTACAGTACTTTTTTGCAAATGGCAGGTATATCCGCCATCCGTATTTTCACAAGGCAGTGATGCAGGCTTATGAACAGATGATTCCCGCCGGCGAGATGCCCGACTATTTCATCTATTTTACCATTCCTCCGGCGAACATCGACGTCAATATTCATCCGACAAAAACCGAGATAAAATTTGAGAATGAACGGCCTGTCTGGCAGATTGTCTGTTCGTCTGTCCGCGAATCATTAGCCAAGTCCAACGCCATCCCGTCCATTGATTTTGAGGCGGCAGGCGCTTTGGACATCCCGGTATATAATCCGTCGAAAGCCCCCCAGATGCCGCCCACCGTGCAGTTCGACAAATCCTACAACCCGTTTCAACTGTCGACCGACTGGACGAAGCTGTACGAAAACTTCGAAAGCGAAGGCAGAACGGCCTCTCGCGTGGCGGCCGACGATGAACCGTCTCGACCCGACAGCGAGGCCATAAACGCCGACATGTCATGTCTTGACCCCGCTACAACTCTTTTCCCGGATTTGTCGCATCCCTGTTTTCAATACAAAAACCGCTATATCATTACCCCGTTGAAATCGGGATTGGTGCTCATCGACCAGCATCGCGCGCACGTACGTATATTATATGAGCGCTATATCGCAAATATCCGTTGTCGCCGCTCCGTTTCCCGGAAACTGCTATTCCCCGAAATGCTGGAACTGACCGCAGCCGAATCATCGTACTATGCCTCACTACACGACGAGATACGTTTTTTAGGTTTCGACCTCGCCCATCTGGGTGGCAACAGCTATGCCATCCATGCCACGCCGGTCGAGATATCCGGTGCGAATCCGGCTGAACAAATCAGGAATATCATTGCCGCAGCCATGGAAAGCGGTACGGGCGAGAAAGAGAAACTCGCAGACAGGCTGGCCCTATCCCTTGCCAAAGCAACAGCCATCCATACGGGGAAACCGCTATCACCGGAAGAGATGGAATCAATCGTTGCCTCGCTGTTCTCCGTCGAAGCCAACGGTATCACCCCCGAAGGTCTTCCTATCCTCATCCTACTGACCGACGAAGAACTGGCGGGCAGGATGTAACATGACATTTTAATAATTCAAAATAATCTTCGTATTAATAATTCAAAATAATCTTCGTATGAAAAAAAAATCAGCCAACAGGCCCCAACAGTTAAGTCCGGATAATTACATCCGTCAAAGATCGCTAAATATACCTATTGTCGGATGTTATATCACCAGTGATTGGGAGACTACGAAAATGTGTAGTATCCTTATTGTACGACAACATGCAAACGCCAACGTGACATTTTGTTATTATCTGGTCGATTTGAGTTGTCTTGGGATAAAGAATTCTTTTTACCGATTCAATGAGCCCTTCACGGTCGTTGAGAAACTTTTGACGGATGGTGAAGAACGTAATGTTTATTTTATGGAAACATCTTATAAGTTAGTTCATAACATTATTTATGCCGGCCTCGAATATGCCGAAAAGTGGGGATTTGCACCGTGTAAAGAATTTGCTTCGGTTACCCGCTATTTTCTCGAACCGGATACCGTAGCTATTCCTTCGATGAAGATACCATGCGGAGAGGGAGGAAAACCGATGTATGTAAATTCAGGATTTGATTCGCCTGTAAGGGAAAAACAGATTTTAGCGCAATTGGAAAAAACGGCGGGAGAAGGCAATTACCTCTTCATGTTGCCGTCTCGGTGACAATTTTACGAACGAATACCGGCAAACGATAACGACCCGCTTCGAGTAATTAATTACAAGAGATATGAAAAGTGGTAGCCAAACACAAAAAATAGCGGTTTGTGATTAATTGTTATTATTCAACGCGCTTGGAAAATCCAAATTTTTCATGTACGTTTGTGCTTTAATTTTAAAAGAACAGGTCATGGCAAGGAAAAGCAAAGTGGCTATTGAGCAAATGGAAGGCATCGAAATTGCCAATCCGCTGTACGATGCGGTATTCAAGCGGCTTATGGAAAACAACCGGGTTGCAAGTTATTTTATTGAATCGTTTATTGGCGAGAAGATAGAGAGTATCAACATGATCGCCAAGGAGCAAGCCATATTCAAGTGGTCAAGGAAGTTTGAAAAGTTCAATTTGACGCCGGAGGAACTGGAAAGCCTCAAAAAACTTACGGTTATGCGTCTTGATTTTGTAGCCACCATCAAAACGGATGACGGTTCTTACAAAAAAGTGCTGATAGAAGTCCAAAAGGCGCGCGACACTACGGATGTGATGCGTTTCAGGACTTATCTTGCCGAACATTACAAGCGCAAGGATGCCGTAACGCTGAATGGCAAAACCACGCATGTACCCTTACCCGTCATCACCATTTATCTGCTTGGATTCAATCTGAGCGAAACGGATGTAGTTGTCATCCGTGCAAGCCGCACCTGTCACGATATGATTGCCGGCGAGGACATAAAAGTAAAAATTCCGTTCGTCGAACAGTTGACGCACGACAGTTACCTGATCCAGTTGGGACGCATCAGCGGCAAAATGCAGACTCGCATAGAGAAAGTATTGAGTGTGTTTGAACAAAGATATTTCCTTGATTCCAGGACAAAAATCAACAAGAAATATCCACACTCCACCGATGATCAGACCGTATGCCTGATGCTGGAGATACTGGAACATATCAACTCCGATCCCGAACAGCGTGCCGAGATTGAACTGGAATGGGCTTCGCATGAAGTATTGAACGGGCTGGTCACCGATCGGGACAAAAAATTAAAAGAACAGGGCAAAGCGCTTCAAAAAGCGCTTGCGAAAATTGCAGAAAGTAAGCAAGCCATTGCAGAAAGAGACCAAAGGATTGCAGAAAAAGACCAAAGGATTGCAGAAAGAGACCAAAGGATTGCAGAAAAAGACCAAAGGATTGCAGAATTGGAAAGATTATTAGGTATAGAATAAAGGCAGTCCTGCAAAAGTTGAATACAAATTTGCCTGAAAGCCCAAGTCTGAAAGAATTCAATGCGATCGTATGGTTTTCAAGGCTCCAGTCGTTCTTTAGCGTTGAGGGCGACAAAACCTCCACAATCATATCGGGAGCGCCTACACAACCTCTCTCGTCTAATTTGGTCAAATCGCAAACCACACAGATGTCAGGCTGAACGACGTCGTATATCTGGTCATCGTCCGTAGCGCCTTGCAAGGGCAGGCGGACATCGAAGGGCGCCAAATAGATGCGACAATTCCCTTTGTTGCTTTTAATAAATGTACCTATCAGGAAGCTCAATTCAGATAAAGTATGGGCATGACGGCGCAGCGGCGCCGACATCAAATGAATAAATCCGCCAATCAGTTCCCGCCGCTTATCATCCATCCAGGTCAGATAATCGGCATACGTGTAGCGTTTGGTTTTGTCCAAGTTCAAAACCAATGCTCCGTACGACACGAACGGCTCACTTGCAACGTATTGCCTTGGCGAGGTATACGCGTATGATTTTTTTTTTGCCAAAAAATAATATTATCTTTGACGAAAATTTTCAATGAATAAGTAATAATCTTGCCTTACTATCAAAAAAAATTGACATGATGACAAATAAAAATTTTATGCTAATGCTACTGCTAACGGCTACCTGTATCGCCGTTAATGCGCAGAAAAACAGTGAGATAACAGTTGGCACGACGGTTTCCGACGTGACGGTTTTCCTGAAAGGCGCACAGGTGACACGAAAAGCCCGCGTGAATTTTCCGGCAGGCAACTCGACCGTTCGTTTCGAAAACCTGTCGCCTTACATTGACGCCAAAAGCATTCAGGTGAAAGTGGACGGCGAAGTAATGGTTCTATCCGTCAACTATTCGCTTAACTACAACGATACCGTTAAGCTCAATGATGAAGTGACAGCTTTTGTCAAACAGCTGGATGATTTGGACGAAAAAATCCGAATGGAACAAATCAATGGGGCTATCGTTGAGGAAAAGATTATTTTCCTGCAATCGAATAAAGCCATCAGCGGCTCCGACAGGGGTATTGAGTACAGCAACCTGAAACTCACTGCCGAATACTATATGCAACAAATCACGGATTTGCTGCGCTCGAAAGCCGAAATCAACCAAAAAATCAAATTGCTGAACGACGAAAAAACAGCCATCCAGCGAAGAATTGCGACAGCGGGCAATGTGAATCCCGAACCGACAGGCGAAATTGTTTTGACCGCCAATGCAGGCATGGCGGTTCGCGTGCCTGTCGAACTTTCCTATTATGTTGAGAACGCGGGCTGGTTTCCGGGTTACGATATTCGGGCAAAAGACATTGCACATCCTATAGAATTGATTTACAAGGCAAACGTGATGCAAAACACGCGTGAAGCGTGGAACAATGTAGCATTAAGGATTTCGTCAGCCAACCCGAATCTCGGCAACGTGGCGCCACAACTCAGAACCTGGTTTTTGAACTATAACACCCCGCCGCCACGTTATGATTTGGCCAACAACAGCTTGTCGAACACGGTTTCGGGAATTGTAACCGAAAAAACAGCTGGCACGCCGTTACCCGGCGTAAGTGTCAATATCAAAGGGACGAGCATTGGCGCCATTACGGACGTCAATGGCCGCTATTCGCTGACCATACCTGCCGGAGGCGGCGAGTTGGTTTTTTCATATATCGGCTACCTGCCGAAAACGCTGTCAATCAATAACAGTATTGTCAATGTCGCGCTCGAAGAGGACACCCAGCAATTGGAAGAAGTTGTTGTTGTGGGCTATGGCACACAAAGAAGATCAAGTGATATGCCCGCTCAGGCATCCGGAGTTCGCCTTCGGGGCAGCAGCGCTCCTGCAGCCGGCCCCGTTCCTGTCCCCGTGACACAGGTCGACAATGCCACTTCGGTAGAATTTGAGATAAAAACACCCTACACCATTCCTTCGGAAAGCAAAGTCACGGTGGTGGAAATGGAGCATTATTCGCTTCCTGCCGAATACGAATATTATGCGGTGCCCAAAGTCGATAAAGACGCGTTCCTGTTGGCAAAAATCGTTGACTGGGAGCAATACAACTTGCTTGAAGGCGAGGCGAATATCTTTTTCGAACATACGTTTGTCGGAAAAACCATTCTCGACGTGCGTTATCTGAGTGATACGCTTCACATATCGCTGGGGCGTGATAAAAACGTGTCGGTAAGACGCGAACAGGTGAGAGAAACAACGCAAACGCGGTTGCTGTCGTCGCGAACGGAAGTGACGCGCCATTGGAAAACGACGGTGCGGAATAACAAAAGGCAGCCCGTATCGTTCGTGTTGCTCGACCAGATACCCGTATCAACCCTGTCGGAAATTGAAGTGACGCCCGAAAAACTGTCGAATGGCACGCTCGATAAAGAAACCGGCGAAGTGCGCTGGATAATCACATTGGAGCCGACAAAGCAAACGGATTTTGATTTGCTGTATCGCGTGCGTTATCCGAGGGGGCGAACGCTGACTGTGGAGTAGAGTAGTGAATCTGTGTCGCATTTCCCTGAAACTTGAGGTTCAGTTCAGCTTTTGAGTTTTTCGGAGACCAGTTGATGATTCCTGATTCGTTCTTGTGAATCGTGACGTTATGCTTGCGGCTCCCCGTCATGTTTTGATATTCGATCTTGCATCCCTCAAATTTCCAGCTTCGCCTGCGGTCCAAGTCGATATTGATTGTCTTGGCCATGCTGTTTTTTACGGTTAGATTTCCATCCAATCCTGGGTCAATGTCGAATGCATTACAGGATTCAATCAGTATATTTCCATCTGCATGAATCTTGATGCTGTCGGTTTCAATGTTGGCGACAACGGTCTGAAAGTTGCTTATTTTATTGATAATATTGACATTTGATGTACATACAGTAAGATTGATACCTGAAAAAAACAGCAATTCTTTCTCCGGTTTTTTCTTGAATTTCTTTTGTAATTCGTCCACTTTTACTTGAACTGTCAACGTGTCGTTGTGCGTTGTCGCAACAATGCAACCATCCAGCTTCTCGGGGAAAATGAGTTTGTCCCCCCCCCCTGACGCAATTGGAGAGAGTGTAAGGCTGTTTTTGCTGGAGTAGTAATAGTTGACACTTATGTATATTTTTCCTGACTTCGTCTCTTCTTCGAATCCAGCTTCCCGATTGACCTCTTCGAGTACGACTACGCGATGGGGCGCGATGTCTATCCCTATTGATTTGTCCTGCGGGATGTTTATTTCGTTTATTGGACCGTTGGAATAAGCATCATGCCTCCTTTCGGAAAAGGAAAAACCGATGATGAACAAAAGCGAACCGATGAATATCGACCCGATGATGCCCAGTATGATTTTAGTTGTTCGTCTCATGTTGTTGAATGTGTTTGATGAATGTGTTTGTTGACTGTTAAATAATGGTTGTACATGTCGACGATCTCGCCGATGGGGATTCCCAACATGTATATTTGCTTGAAAAAGTCGTTTATCTCGTTGTTGAGAAAATATTCTTTCCGTATGGCGTGGATTTTTCGGCAAGCGCCGACCGCCACGAAATAGCCGATACCGCGTTTGTTGAAAATGATCCCCGCCGTTTGCAGGTGCTCAAACGAGCGCATGACCGTATTGAAGTTCACTTCGACCGTTGCGGCATATTCGCGTACCGACGGGATACGTTCCTCCTCCCTGTACGCGCCGAGCAGTATCATGTCGCAAATCCGCTCGGCTATCTGGAGGTATATGGCATTGTTTTCCTTGAAGTTCATGGCTTACAGTCTTTTGGTTATTTCCGATTCGCGAAACCTGAAAAAGGCGAGCACCCAACTTGCCAAAGTGAAGACCGTCATCGCCACGCAGGCTACTAACCACATCATTTCGCCTGTGTTATATTTAAAAAACGATCTGAATATATTCCCGAAGCCTTTCAATCCCTCCTCATAAGCGATCAGTATGGCCGCGCGACAAAGCAAGACGTAGGCAAAGACGAGCGTTACCACAGCCACGAATGTTTTCACGAACGACACTTTTTCCCAGCACATGGCGCCCAAGAGGAACAGCGACTGCAAAAAGAAGTAAACGAAAAGTAAAATCGTAAATTTCTCATCTGTGAAGAAATAGTAACGCGATCCGTTGGGACTATACAGTTTTGTCAAGTCTATGAATTTTAGCTCCAAACCAGGAAACCTGGCGCTGATTACGGCTACCCTGAGTGCGTCGGCCATCCACATCGCCGCAAAAAACGCCAGGATGTATCCAACGGTGACGATGATCCAGCGCGTCAAAAACTTTTCGAGATTGGAGGATGGATTGGAAAGATACGACAGTCGTTTGAGCTTGCTGTTCATGGGCGCCATGAACGTGGAGGCAAACAACAGTCCGCCAGCAAGAAAAGCGTACGACAGCACCTCCAACAACGCTTTGTTGTGCATCATGTAGTCATATTGTTCCCCTCCTCCCCAGGTGCTACAATAACGCCAGGTCGTCGTGGTAGTAACAATGGCCATAATGCCAATCATGGTCAGGAACAGCAACATGTACCGTTTCATGTTTTCCATCAAGTCTTTCCTGATGACAAGGCCGAATCGTTTGAAATTAAAGATATTGTTCATAATGATTTCGTTTTATTGATTAAACAGTGCTTTCATCTTAGCGGGATTTTCGAGTACCGCGTTGAAGAGCGTTTCGAGATTGAGAATGGATTCATCGCCGTTGCGGTTGGGCAGCAGCACGTTGAACCCTTGGTAGGTCTGCGAGGCATACAGTGGTGTTTCCCCGAAAGTCGGTTGGCTTGCGCCGTTGGCAAAATAGAGACGACGGCCTATCTCTTCGGCGGAGGCGTCTAAGAGCAGGACACTGTCGTCCAATATGACCACATGCTCGATCAATTTTTCGATGTCCTGTACCTGATGTGTCGAGATGATAATCGTACGCTCGTCGGTCATGTTCGATGCGATGAACTTCTTGAACCGGCTCTTGCCCGGAATGTCAAGTCCGTTCGTCGGCTCGTCCATGATCAGCAGCGACGTGTTGGTCGCCAGCGCAAAACTCATGAACACCTTTTTCTGTTGTCCCAACGAGAGCGCGCCGAGGTTGACTTTCAGGTTGTCGTCAAGCTCGAAGATCGACAGGTTCGTCCGTAGCTGTTCTTCGCTGAACCTGGAATAAAAAGGCTTGTTGATCGACAGATACCTTTTAAGGGGTATGTGGGGCAACGCAAATTCCTCCGGAACGAGAAACATGTCGTTGAGCGCGGAAGGCGGTCGCCTGGATACATTTTTGTCGTTGTAGAGGATTTGACCCCTGTACGGTTGCAGCAATCCGGTCATCAGGTATAACAATGTGGATTTGCCTGCGCCATTTTTGCCAAGCAGGCCGTATACCTTCCCGTTCTCAAACGAACAGGAGAAGTCTTTGAATACGGTTTTTCGCTTGTACCTGAATGTAATTTCTTTCACTTTAATCATCTTTTTTTGCATTTAATGTGTTAATTATTATGTTTTTACTCACTTAATAAATTAGTGTAATAGTATAATATGATACTGCAAAGATAAGGATATTTTTTAATATACAAAAAAAACGAAAAAATTTTTCGTTTTTTTTGTATATTAAAGATAGTTAGGAATGGAAGCAATGACGGGCGCTCAAAAATAGCTGTTTTCTACCGGTCGCATGAGGAAGGTAAACTGATAATCGCCGTAGGGGATCATGTATTGTTCAAGGGGTAGTTCGCCCCAACTGTTGATACAGCCTAATCCCATCTGTTTCAGGTCGATGCAGAAGTTCGTCAAGGCAGCCTTTTCTACTTCTGGTGCATGGCGCTGGTGTTTGCGGTCGCCGTCGTCTAACGATTCGATCGTGTAGTTCAATGCCGAAGCGGAGAATGGCGTCTCGGCGCTGAACTCAAGTCCGTCGCCGTTTTGCGCTGTCAGGCGCCACCACCGGACATCCGTTTTTGTTCCTGTCTCCTGTGGGCGGATGTAGGGATAGAACTGCTCGCCAACCGTCTGGTTGAAGCGTCCGATAAACGTCGAACTGTTGCGGTCGCTGTAGTTTTCGATAGGGCCGCGTCCGTAGTATTGTATGCGGTCGTATGTTTCGGGCAACTGCATCTGCATGCCGAAACGGAACATGTTGGGTACTGTCGCGTCTTTTTTGGCGGTTAGTTTTTGGGTCACCTGTATATCGCCGTTCGCATTGATCAGGTAGGTCAGCGTCAGGTTGGCCGATACCTCTTTTATCTCATATTGCGCGACTACTTCGACGATGCCTTTTTCCGTCTTTTTATCTAATGAGGCAAGCGTGATGGTCGGGTTTTTCCATACGCCATATTTCGTCTGGAGGTTGGCGCCATAGTCGTTGTCGGTAGGGGCGCGCCAGAAGTTGGGCGTCAAGGCACCTCCTTCCTTGATGAGTTTTTTCCCGTTGACGTCGTATTTGCACAGGAAACCGTTCGTTTTACTAAACTCAATCCGCAGTCCCTGACTTTCGACAATCAGGTATTGACGGTCGTTGTCCTTGACGGCAATGGGTTGCGAATGGCAGTTTTTGCAAGTCAATTCGTAGGCAACATCGCGTTTCTTTGCTTGATAGGGATGTATTTCCAATTGGTTGCGCGCAACGGTAAAGCCTGCCGGCAGCAATGATTCCGCTTTTTTCAGCTTGAAGCTGATGTTCAGCAGTATTTCTTTCCCTGCCGCGACGTCCGACAGGTCATAGTTCAGTTTGAGCTTTCCGGTTTGTTGCGGCGCGATGTTGAGTTCGTCGACATGGCCGGTCTGCACGATATCGCCGTCGGCAAGCAGTGTCCATTCGGCAAAGTAGGCCGAAAGGTCGCGGAAGAAATTTTCGTTGTAGACGTTGACCTCGCCATTCGCAAGGTTGGCCGGCGTTGCCCAGATCGACTGATAGAAATAGCCCACTTCAAGCGCATGCGGGTTTGGGGCGCGGTCGGGGCTTATCAGGGCGTTGTCGCAGAAGTTCTGGTCGGATGCATCATAGCTGTTGAAGTCGCCTCCATAGCCGTAAATGGATGCGCCGTCCTTGTTCTTCCAGTGGAGCGACTGGTCGACAAAGTCCCAGATAAACCCGCCCTGCGCTTTCGGAAATTTACGAAACAAGTCCCAGTATTCCTTGAAGCCGCCCTGCGAGTTGCCCATGGCATGGGCGTATTCGCACTGTATCAACGGCTTTGCGGCATCGCCCTGTGCATACCTTTCCGTTCCCTTATAGTCTAAGTACATCGGGCAGTAGATGTCGGTAAAGTCATTCTTGCCCGCCTGTTCGTACTGTACCGGTCGCGTCTTGTCTTCGTTCTTGATCCACGTGTAACAGGCTTCGAAATGAGGGCCGAAGCCGGCTTCATTGCCCAGCGACCAGGTGATGACCGAGACATGGTTGTAGCTGCGCTGTACATTGCGCTGATTTCTTTCCAGATGTGCCAGTGCAAACAGCGGATTTTTTGCCAGTGTAAGCGCGCCGTATCCCATGCCATGCGATTCGACATTGGCTTCGGCCACGACATAAAGGCCATATTCGTCGCAGAGTTCGTACCACAGGTTGCTGTTCGGATAGTGGCTCGTGCGGACGGCGTTGATATTGTGTTCTTTCATGATCCTGATATCCTGAATCATCCGTTCAGGAGAGATGTAATAGCCTGTTTTCGGGTCTATCTCGTGGCGGTTTACGCCTTTGATCAGGATGGGCTGTCCGTTGACTAACAGTTGTGCGTTCTTTATTTCGACCTTTCGGAAGCCGGTCTTGACGGGGATCACCTCAACGGTTTTGTCGCCATCTTTCAGCGTTGCCATCAGCGTATAGATGTTGGGCGTCTCTGCCGTCCATTTTTCGGGATTGGCAACCTGAAGCGTTCCGGCTAATCTGCCGCTTCCCTTCACGGTTTGGGAGGCGACCGTTTGTCCCTTTTTATCGTACAAGTCTATTTGAACGCTACCAGCGCCCGAAAGGGTCGCTTCGATGGCGAGCGTACCGTCCCTGTATTGCCCGTCGAGGTCGGGCGTCACGCGTATGTCCTTGATATGTTTGGCGTTACGCGCATACAGGTAGCAGTCGCGTCCGACGCCCGAAAGGCGGAAGAAGTCCTGGTCTTCGAGGTAGGTCCCGTCGCACCAGCGAAAAACCTGAAACGCAAGCAGGTTTTTCCCGGGTTTCAGATAAGGGGTGATATTGAACTCCGCTTCCAGCTTGCTGTCTTCGCTGTATCCGGCAAACTGTCCGTTGACCCACAGGTAGATATTGGACGTTACCGACCCGAAGTGGGCGAAGACCTGCCTGCCGCTCCAGTTGGCCGGAACCGTTATCTCGCGGCGGTAGGAGCCTACATGGTTATTCTCGACAGGCGTCTCCGGCGGGTTATTTGCAAACTGGTTGCTCCAGGCATATCCGATGTTCAGGTAGAGCGGATCGCCGTAACCGTTTAGTTCCCAGATGCCCGGCACCTGCATGACAGCCCAGCCCTTATCGTCATAATTGATTTTGAAAAAATCGGTTGGGCGCGCATCGGCATCCTTGACCCACAAGAAACGCCATGGGCCGTTCAGACTTAAAAAGTTTTCGGATTTTTCCCGGAGATTTTCCCTTGCAGCCTTTTCGGATTCGTACGCAAAATAATTGGCGTGCATCGGCGCACGGTTTACCTGATTGACGCGCGCGTCTTTCCATTCGTCTTTCTGAGCGAACAGGGTCGTGCTGAAAAGCGTTGCGGCACAAATAATAAATTGAAGTTTCATGATTGATCGTGTTCTAATTGTATCCATAATTTTTTTTATATAAACTTCGCAAAGATAGCGAAAGTCGAGCGATATACAAAATATGCTCGCATATTACGTATATCCGAGCGAAGCTATCTTCTGTCTTACAAAAGATAGCGAAAGTCGAGAACTCGGACAAATTGAATCTATTTGCCGGGGCCGGCACGCAGATTCAACTTATTTTGTTTCCGCATACCGCTTCCTGTATTCTTTTGGCGTAATTTCCATTTCCTGCTTGAACGCTTTCGAAAAATGGAATGGATCATAGTACCCCAAGCGGAACGCGATTTCCTTGATTTTCATATCGGAAAACTGCAAATAGGAGCAGGCGCGCTGTATTTTCAACTGGTTGAAATAGATCATCGGGGCGTAGGACGTTTTCTGTATAAAGACTGACCCGAAGTGCGATGCGGAATATCCGGCCTGTCGGGCAAGGTCGTCTAACGTGATCCTGTTTTCAAGGTTGTCTTTCATGAACAGAATGGTTTTCTGTATCAAATCGGTTTGTTTTGCTTTCTTTATTTCGCGAAACTGATTGATGTATTTGAGCGATGCGAGAAAATGCATCAGACAAAAGCTCACATATTCAAGATTCTCCGGGCTATACCCCATTTCAAGGTTCTGAAACATCTCCTCGAACAACTGGAAACGGTCGGCATAGCGACTTTTATCCGATTCTTCGGCATGAATGGTTACCCCGATAATACTTGAAAACATGGAAATATTTTCGCCGCGAAAGTGAAACCAGTAAATGCTCCACGGGTCGGTTTCATCCGCCCCGTAAGCATGTGCGTGATTGACGGGGATGATGAAAGCCTGGTTGCGACTCAACTGGTAAACGGTTTCATTGTGTTTTACCCAACCCTTTCCCTCTTCGCAATAAATAAAAATATTTTCATCACATCCTTCGTTACGCTCACGGTAATGATATTTAGCATGTGGATAATACCCGATATGTGTGATAAACAATTGCTTGGTTATCGGATTACCGGACTGGAAATGCCTTATGTTATAGGGTGTGATGATGGCTTTTTCGCCTTTGAATCCTTCCGCTATTTTTTCCATAATACTTTACATTTATTTCGTTGTTATTTACATTTACTTATCAAGCAATGCCTTTACATGTTTAATTTTTTGCAAAAATAATGATTTTCTACATGTTTTTCAAAAATAACTGCATTTTTTTTCACAAATATACATCTATCTTTGTACCCCAAAAAAATATTACTACGAAGTACCAAAAATGAAAGAAAAATAAAATGGAAAGAATAACCGAATACATTGTACGTCCTACAGGCGACGAAAAAGACGAAGTGCGGGCATGGGAAGAGGAGATTATGTTGCCGACTTATGAAGTCGGCAACGGGGAAAAAAATCCCGTCTTCCTCGAAAAGCGTGTTTATCAGGGAAGTAGCGGTTCGGTGTATCCATATCCTGTGATTGAAAAAATAAACGATGAGAAGCGCGACAAACCTTACCGCGCCTTTTTCATCGAAAACGTATACCTCAAAATCATGATTTTACCCGAACTGGGCGGGCGGGTACAAATGGCGTACGACAAAGTTAAGCAGCGCCATTTCATTTATTACAACCAGGTGATCAAACCGGCGCTGGTGGGGCTTACCGGTCCCTGGATTTCAGGAGGTATTGAATTTAACTGGCCACAGCACCACCGACCGAGTACTTTCATGCCGGTCGACTGCACCATTGCCGATAATGCCGACGGCAGTAAAACCGTGTGGTGCAACGAAGTGGAGCGTATGTTCCGTACCAAAGGCATGCATGGTTTAACATTGCATCCCGGAAAGGCTTATCTCGAAATCAAGGTGCAGATATACAACAGGACACCTTTCCCGCAGACATTCCTATGGTGGGCAAATCCTGCCGTGAAAGTGAACGACTTTTACCATTCGGTGTTCCCCCCCGATGTTCATGCGGTATTCGACCACGGTAAGCGCGATGTGTCGGACTTTCCCGTCGCTACGGGCGTTTATTATAAACAGGACTATTCGGCTGGCGTCGATATCTCGAAATACAGGAACATCCCCGTTCCAACGTCGTTCATGGCTTTCCGGTCGGACTATGACTTTGTAGGCGGTTACGGGGAGGATGTGCGGGGCGGCTTGCTGCATGTGGCCGACCATCATGTTTCGCCCGGCAAGAAACAATGGACATGGGGCAACGGTGACTTCGGACAGGCATGGGATCGGAATCTCACCGATGAAGACGGCCCGTACATCGAACTGATGACCGGCGTTTACACCGACAACCAGCCCGATTTTTCGTGGCTGCAGCCATATGAAGAGAAATCATGGGTGCAGTATTTCATGCCATACGCCGAAGTGGGCTACGTGAAGAATGCATCTAAAGAAGCTGTTGTGAATGTGAACACCAAAGATGGTGAAACGCATATTATCCTATACGTTACAAGTGAGTACAAAGGCTTGCACATTGTATTGAAAAACATTTCAGGAGCGGTTTTTTGGGATGACAGCGCCTGCCTGTCGCCTTCCAGCGTATACCGTGCAACGGTAAAAACCGGAAATACCTTGCCCGAAGAACTGTTGCTGGAAGTTCGCGACAACAGCGATCGTCTGTTAGTCGCGTACAACGCCGAAAAGCCCGGTATAAAAACAATGCCTGCACCTGCCTGCGCAGCCAGGGCGCCGGAAGACATCCATTCCATCGAACAGCTGTACCTGACAGGATTACACCTTGAACAATACCGTCATGCAACCTTTTGTCCGATGGATTATTACCTGGAAGCATTAAGACGGGAACCGGATGATGCGCGTTGCAACAACGCCATCGGTTTGTTTTATATGCGACACGGGCAGTTTGTAAAAGCCGAACCTCATTTTCACAAAGCCATCGCCACGCTTACCGGACTCAACCCCAACCCGTATGACGGCGAGTCATATTACAACTTGGGCTGGTGTCTGGTCATGCAAAACCGGGCAGACGAAGCATACGAAGCATTTTTCAAATCTGCATGGAATGCCGCATGGCAGGATGCCGCTTATCTATCCTTGGCGCAAATAGATGCCGGCAGCGGGAATTGGGAAGCGACCCTGGAAAAAACGGAGCGCAGCCTGATTCGTAACTGGCACAACCACAAGTCACGGCAACTAAAGGCATCGGCATTGCGAAAACTGGGACGCACGGACGAAGCCCTGAAATGGATTGATGAATCCCTGCAAATCGACAGGTTTAACATGGGCTGCCGTTTCGAGAAGTACCTGCTCGCGGCTGACCATTCGTCCTTAAAAGAAATGACGGATTTAATGGGTAATCGGTTACATGCGCATATTGAATATGCGCTCGATTTTGCCGGTGCGGGCATGTACGGGGAAGCCGATTTATGGTTGTCGCAACTTATAAAAGATGACACCACCTACCCGATGGTTTATTACGCTTTAGGGTATTTCGCATCGCAGGACGGAAACCCTGACAAAGCCGAAGCATACTATAATAAAGCCGCTCAAATGGTACCCGACCTGTGTTTTCCCAACCGGATTGAGGAGGTGAACATCCTGCAGGACGCCATGCGCGTCAATCCTTCCGACGCAAAAGCGCCGTATTACCTCGGTAATTTTTGGTATGCGGCGCGACAGTATGCCGAGGCTATCGAATGTTGGGAACGGTCTGCCGCATTGGACAGCACTTTCCCTACCGTGTTGCGCAATCTTGCACTGGCATATTACAACAGGCGCGGCGAAAAAGACAAAGCCTGCGAACTGCTTGAAACAGCTTTTGCACTTGATACCGCCGATGCACGCGTATTGATGGAACTCGACCAGTTGTACAAAAGATTAAACCGTTCGCCTGCCGAACGGCTGTCTTTACTCGAACGGCATCTCCCGTTAGTGGAACAGCGCGACGACCTCTACCTCGAACGTGCCACACTCTACAACCAGTTGGGCGAATACGAAAAAGCCCGTCAAATCATTGATTTACGCAAGTTTCACCCGTGGGAAGGAGGCGAAGGCAAGGCGACTGGACAATACATACTGTGCCGTCGTGAACCGGCTAAACAGGCCATCGCAAAAAAACGATTTGCAGAAGCGCTCGCCCTGCTGCACGAAACCGATGTATACCCGCATAATCTCGGCGAAGGCAAATTACCTACCCTCGAAGAAAATGATATCAATTACTTGAAAGGCATGGCTTACCGCGGTCTGGGTAAGGAAGAAAAAGCCTGTCTCCATTTTGAAAAAGCCACACACGGCGCTACCGAACCTGTACAGGCCTTTTTTTACAATGATGCGCAGCCCGATAAGATTTTCTACCAGGGATTGGCCTGGCGCGCATTGGGAAACGAAGGGAGATCGTGCAGCTGTTTCAACAAGCTGATAGCGCACGGCGAAAAACACCTGAACGACCATTGCCGCATCGACTATTTTGCCGTATCGCTACCCGATCTTGCCATTTGGGACGACGACCTGAACCGCCGCAACCGGATTCATTGCACTTATGTGATGGGATTGGGCTATCTGGGAATGGGAGATACGGAAAAAGCGAAAGCTTTGCTTGATAAAGTAGCGGAAATGGATGTCAACCACCCTGCACAACTGATGAATTTTTTAAAACCAGTATAAATATAAAAAGATTAACTATGAGAACTGTCATTTTTGCATTATCGGTTTGTCTGGCATTTTCTTCGTGCCAGCCAAAACAACAAGACCGTACAGCGCCCTGGAGCGCTGAACAAGCCAACCAGTGGTCGAAACAATGGGGGTGGCTGCGAGGTTGCAACTTCCAACCGAGTACTGCCGTCAACCAGCTGGAAATGTGGCAGGCCGAGACATTCGATCCCGTAACCATCGACCGTGAACTGGGATGGGCGGCTGCGATCGGCTTGAACTGTATGCGCGTGTATCTGCATCATGTAGCTTGGGAAGTCGACAGGGAAGGCTTCAAAAAACGGATGGAGCAATACCTGAGTATTGCTGCCAGACACGGGATTTCCACCATTTTCGTTATTTTCGACGATTGCTGGAACGCAACCTATGCGGCAGGCAGGCAACCCGACCCCAAACCGGGTATTCACAATTCCGGATGGGTACGCGATCCGGGCGATTTGCTGTTCGAAAAGCCCGAACTCATTCAGTTGCTTGAAATCTATTTGAAAGATGTACTGTCCACTTTCAAAGATGACAAACGCATTGCTTTGTGGGACTTATACAATGAGCCCGGCAACGAGGGGTATGGCGAAAAAAGTATGAACCTGCTGAAAAAATCATTTGAATGGGCCTGGACTGTCAATCCTTCGCAGCCCTTGTCGGTCGGCGTCTGGAGCGCCGGTTTGTTAAACATCAACAAATTCATACTGGAACATTCGGACATCACTACCTATCACGACTATCGGGACCTGGCTACGCACCGGCAAGCTGTGGACACCCTGAAACGCTACGGACGTCCGATGATTTGCACCGAATATATGGCGCGTCATTTCAACAGTACATTTCAGGAGATCATGCCCATGCTGAAAGCCGAAAACATCGGGGCGATCAATTGGGGATTTGTGGCCGGGAAAACCAATACGATTTTCAAGTGGGCCGAGCCAATGCCCGATCTGGCCGAACCTCCCCTGTGGTTTCACGATGTTTACCGTAAGGACAGAACGCCCTACAAACAGGAAGAAATTGACGTAATCAAATCATTATGTGGAAAGTAAGTGAACAAATGACACACCTGTCCGTACTGATTGTAATGATTGCGGCAAGTTTATGTTCGTGTAGCGGCAACCGACAAAACTTGCAAAAATCAACAGCCGGTATCGTTAAGGAATCATTCGGTCAATATCATGGTCAGCCGGTTGAACGCTACACGCTTACCAACAACAATGGCGTCAGGGTGAAAGTAATAACTTACGGCGGTATCATCACCGAACTGCACGTGCCCGACAGGTACGGAGAAATGGGCGATGTAGTACTTGGATTCGACCGGCTGGCAGATTACATCAGTCCGGAATACAAAAAAAACAACCCCTATTTCGGGGCGATTATCGGGCGTTTTTGTACCCGTATTGCAAAAGGGAAATTTACTTTGGACGGCCAGGAATATACGCTGGCGACCAACGACGGTGAAAACCACCTGCATGGCGGTAAGGTCGGTTTCAACGCGGTGGTATGGGATGCCGGCCCCGTTGAAAGCGCCGACGGCCATGCGCTCGAACTGACTTATGCAAGTAAGGATATGGAAGAAGGATACCCCGGCAATTTGCAGGTGACGGTAACTTACACGCTGACCGACGCCAACGAACTCAAAATAGACTACTGCGCCACAACCGACAAGGCTACGCCATGCAACCTTACCAACCACAGTTATTTTAACCTTTCGGCAGGAACGCAGCCCACCATCGCAAACCATGAGTTGGTGATATTTGCAGACCAGTATGCCGAAATGACCCATACTTTGGTTTCATCAGGAAACATTCTCGACGTAGCCGGCACGCCGATGGACTTTTCCGTGCCGCACAAAATCGGCGAACGTATCGACGCCGATTTTGCGCAGTTGAAACCCGGCAGAGGTTATGCCCATAGCTGGGTATTACGCAATAACGACGGCTCACTGGCGCTGTCAGCTACGCTTTATGATCCGGAAAGCGGACGTTTTATGGAAGTGTTTACAACCGAGCCTGCGCTGCATTTTTATGCCGGCACCTATTTGGATGGCACGCTGACGGGCAAGAACAACATCCGGTATGTGAAGTGCGCCGCCTTGTGCCTCGAAACGCAACATCTTCCCGATTCGCCAAACCATCCTTCATTTCCGTCAACCATTCTGCGGCCCGGACAGCTTTACCAAACGCAAACCGTTTTTAAGTTTTCCGTAAAATAACCCCGTCGAAACAGCCTACAAACGGCAATAGAAAGTGATGTAAAAAAAAAAGACGGAGAAACCTGCAAAATCTCATCCGTCTCCAAGTGTTTTAATTTTAAATGTTTTATAATTATTAAATCAAAACTTTATGCAAAAGTATTATTTTTTTAAATCCCAACCAAAAAAAACGGGTCGGGTAATGAAATTTATCGCTGCCGTGCTTGTTTTGTCCATGCAAATTCTGACGGCCAACGCACAGCAGGGGGTACCTGTTTCGGGAACTGTTTTTGATGAAACCGGCGAACCGTTTCCCGGCGTGAATGTTGTAATCAAAGGCACCCTGCAGGGAACATCTACCGACGCCGACGGTAGATACACGCTGAATGTACCCGATAAAAACGCTGTTTTGATATTCTCCTGTATTGGGACTGCAACTGTGGAGGAAACAGTTGGCGACCGTACGGTGATCAATGTTCGAATGGCGGAAAACATCGGCGAATTGGATGAAGTGGTGGTGGTCGGGTATGGCTCGATGAAAAAAGTAAATCTGACCGGAGCCGTTGCAACCGTAAACGTGGAAAAAGAAATGGCATCGCGTCCGCTGACCAATTTATCCATGGCGCTTTCCGGCATGACTGCCGGACTTCAGGTCATGCAAGGCTCCGGCCAGCCCAATAGCGATGGAGCAAGTTTGCAGATACGCGGGATGGGCACACTCAACACTTCATCGCCATTGGTTCTGGTAGACGGTATGGAACAGGGATTTGCGAATGTCAATCCGAATGACGTAGCCACCATTACCGTGTTGAAAGACGCTTCTTCATGTGCCATTTACGGAAACAGGGGCGCCAACGGCGTTATTTTGATAACTACAAAAAAAGGCGCAAGAGGAAAAATCAATGTGAATTACACAGGCAATTTTTCTTTTAACCAGCCTTCTAATCTGATAAGGACGGTAAGTAATTATGCCGACTATATGGAGTTGATCAATGAATCGGCATTTAATGTCGGCCAGAACCCCGCTTTTTCGCAGGAAACGATTGATAAATTTCGCTCAGCCGGAAATAATCCAAACGAAATATCAGAATCAGGCTATCCGAATTACGTGGCTTATCCGAACACGGACTGGTATAAAGAAGTGTTTCACAACAGGATGATGAACGAACAGACTGTTTCGGTGCTGGGCGCCACCGACAGGGTAAGTTTCAATTTTTCCGGCAGTTTTCTTGATAATCCCGGACTGATTAGCGACACGGATATGAAAAAGTATTACATGCGCTCAAATATTACTGCAAACATAACCGACTGGTTGCAAATCGGCAATAAGACTTATGGCTACCAAAGCAATGTGGGGCTTACCAACTTGTCGGATTACCTTACAGGTATCGGCGGTACCAGAAACGTTCCGGGCATCTATCCGTATCATGACGGAAAGTATGGCGGAGTGGAAGCCAACGAAGAAAACCCGGAAGCGATCAATCCCTTGTGGCGTATCAATGAAACGAAAGGTTCCTATAACTACGCCCAGATCAACACATCGCTGTTTGCCGATGTGACATTTTTCAAGGATTTCGTATATCACATTAACTTTGACTATACGCGTTACTGGAATCAAAATAAATATCATCAAACGACCGACGGCCAATACAGCTTCAGAAATGCGACGTATACGCGACAGCCGAAACTAGTAACCGAACTCTCCTCCTATTTTGCACTTACAGGCTATTACAGGTGGCGCTTGGAGGAAACACTTTCCTTTAACAGGGTATTTCAAAATGTTCACGAAGTTGGCGCCCTCGCCGGATATGAAGAAATCTATTATTTCTCGGACAATGTCAGCGCACAAAAACAAGGCCTTGTAGATGAATCGATTACCAACTTATCTACTGCAACAACGATGATGAACATTTCCGGAACGGAAACCGATTATTCGTCCCGTTCCTACTTTGGACGCATTACGTATGCCTTCGATTCGCGTTATCTGTTTGAAACCAATTTGCGTTACGACGGTTCGTCCCGCTTTCCGTCCAACCGACGCTGGGGCTTGTTCCCTTCTTTTTCGATAGGATGGCGTATTTCGCAGGAAAGTTTTATGGCCGATTCGCCATTCAACAACCTGAAATTACGCGCATCGTGGGGAAAGCTGGGAAATAACAGCATCGGCAATTACGACTGGCAAGCTACCTACACTTCTCAAAACTATTCGCTGGCAGGCAGTAAAACCTCCGGTTTGGCTGTAACCGCGCTTGCAAACACTGATTTGCAATGGGAAGCAACTGCCATTACCAACATCGGATTGGAGGCCTCCATCCTAAACAGTCGCCTAACCGCCGAAATTGACGTCTATGATAAACTGACGGACGGCATACTGTACCGACCGAATATTTATATTACGATGGGTAATAAAACAGCGGCGCTCGAGAACATTGCAGAAGTATCAAACAAGGGCATTGAAGCATCGCTTGGTTGGAACGACCGTATCGGAAAATTGAACTACGGCGTAAAGGCAAATGTTGCTTACAACAAAAACCTCGTGACAAAATACAGGGGAAAATGGGAAAGCGGCTGGATTACAAATGCCAATGGTGAAAAAGTATATCAAAGCAATATCGGCGATGTTTCTACCGGAGGCACAAACCGCGTACTGGAAGGGAAAATCATTAACGAATATTATACGATGGCTCCTTATAAGGGAAGTCAAAAGTATTTCAACGCCGACGGATCGGTAGATAAGAATGGCGGGCCGAAAGACGGAATGATCCGCACCGAACAGGATATGGAATGGCTGCAGGCGATGAGAGACGCAGGTTACTCTTTCTACCCGAACCAGAGCATCGGAAAAAATGGCTTGTGGTATGGCGATTACATCTATGCCGACTTGAACGACGATGGGTTTTACGGCAACGCTTACGATAATACTTTTCAGGATTGCTCCAACGTGCCAAAATACAATTTTGGTTTTCAGGCGTTTGCCACATGGAACAATTTTGACTTTTCAATGAACTGGACAGGTGCAGCCGGATTCAAAATCTACTATTATACGCTGTCAAGAAACTCTACCACAACGGGATACGGGTATGCAATCTCAAAGTCTATTGCCGGTGACCACTATTTTTATAATCCCGAACAGCCGAACGACCCGCGCACCAATCTGACTTCCAAAAATTCACGGCTTACGTATAATAATTCAGGGAGTTCGCAGAGCGACTATGTAAGTGACTTGCATTTGGAAAACGGCGACTTTTTGAAATTGAGAAATCTCACTTTTGGATACACCATCCCTTCCGGTCTGTCTAAAAAAGTGTATACGCAGGATATTCGCCTTTTTGTATCGGGTGAAAATCTGCTGACAATCACCAAATTTTCAGGAATGGACCCTGAAATGCGAACCGGATTCGGTTATGTTACGATGCGTCAGTATGCTTTCGGATTAAATGTTACATTTTAATAATTAATGATATGAATACTAAAATATTAAAAATCAGAATAAGCCTTTGTGCTTTGATGGGAATCATGTTGTTTACGCTTGAAGGTTGCCGGTCGGATTTGCTGGATACGGCTCCGTACAATGCTGTCAGTTCCGGAAATGTCTGGAACAGGGCAAGCCTCGCAACGCAAGTTGTTACAGGCGTTTACAGTCAAGTGAGAAATGAATATAGCGGATTAAACAGTAATTTTCCGTACTGGGATAATTTTTCAAGTAATACGGATTTCCACCCGGCCTGGATATCGTATATGAATTTATTGATGGGAAACGCCACACCGAGTTCAACCCATTTTACAACCGTCTGGAAACGCTATTATGAGGGTATTCACCGTGCAAATGATGTGATAGCCAACATCGACAAAGTTCCTGACATGAGTGATGCGCTGAAAGCGCAATACAGGGCGGAATGTACCTTTCTACGGGCCTATTTTTATTACCGTCTGAATACGCTGTATCGTGGCGTACCCATTTATCTGGAACCTGTGAATGCTGCCGACTGCACCAACGGACGCGCATCCGAACAGGAAGTGTGGAATACAATCCTTGCCGATCTGACCGATTGTATTAACGAACCCAATCTGAAAAACAAGTACGCATCCAACGAATCCGATTTCGGAAGGGTCACGAAGGGTGCTGCCTATTCGCTGCGCGGGAAAGTGTACTTGTGGCTGAAAGACTGGGCAAAAGCCGAGCAGGATTTCAGGGCTGTGACAACGCTTGGATTCTCGCTCTTTTCCGATTACAAAGCGTTGTTCAAGGAGGCGAATGAGCGCTGCGATGAAATGATTTTCTCTGTTCAGGCTATTGCAGAGAATGGTTTGCATACTTGCATCAATGTCTACTACGGAAATCGTATGACACCCGGAACATGGGGATATAATGCGATCATCATCGATGATGCTTTTGTGGAAAGTCATGAATGTGCAGACGGGAAAAAGTTTAACTGGGATGATTATTTGCCCGGCTATTCGTCGATGTCGCCCAATGCGCGTTCCGTATTTTTTCTGCGCAACAATATGACGGAGGCTGAGATTACGACCATGACAAACTATGGGGCCGATATGTCACAGTACCTTCCCGATGGCAATGAAGAACGTATCAAAGCCATTTATGAAAATCGTGATCCCCGCCTCGCCCTGAATGTCATTACGCCCTACGCCACCTTTTTTGGAGGCGTGACAGGTACAGGGATCTACTACACGCTGCGATGGCCTTACCGCGGCTACGACGATCGCGACCCGTTCGATATCCGAACGGACACCAATTCCCAGTTTTACTATTTGGGACGCAAGTTTGTACCTGAAGCGCGCGAAGTCCTCGATTATATTTGTCCGATAGATATACCGCTGATACGCTATGCGGATGTACTGCTTAACCTGGCGGAAGCCCTGAACGAACAGGGAAAAACCGACGAAGCCATCGCGCTTGTCAATCAGGTAAGGGCGCGTGTCGATGCGCAATTGCTTAATTCAAACAGTTATACAACCGTAACAGGACAGGCCGATATGCGCGAGCGAATCCGTAACGAACGTTACTGGGAACTGGCGTTCGAAGAACATACCTATTTCGACGAACTGCGCTGGGGTACCTGGAAAGAAAAGAAATTTTTCCCGGGAAGCGGCCTGAAACAAATATGGGGAACAGCAACTTATTCTTACAATTGGGTTGGAGATCATCTTTGGGTTTGGCCTATACCTGCAACTGAAATGCAAATGAACGCTAATCTAACTCAAAATCAGGGTTGGGTTAATTGACAGCGTATGAAAATCAGGCTTTTTTCAGGGGCAAACATCATTCTCCTGATGATTATTTCGATTGCATGTGGCAAAAAAAGCGAGCAAGCGGATTTTCCCCTTCATAGCGAAGATTACTTTGCTGCTTACACTTACAAGAACATCAATCCAGGCGTGAACGGAAGGCCGGGCGTCATACCCGGCCTTCCCGACCCGCATGTTTTTTATGATGATACGGCCGAAAAGTGGTTCGCGACGGGTACTACCGGAAAAAACAGCGTCATGCTGTATTCCAGTCACGACCTCATTACATGGGGTAACCCTAAAGTGTTACTGACAATCAATGACATATCATGGGCTGATGTATCCATTGGCGGACTCTGGGGCGCCGAACTCTACAGGAAAGGCGATACTTACTATCTTTTTTACAGCATTTGGTGCGATACCTCAAAGGTGAGTGGGAGCAACTCACCGCGAACAGGCGTTGCGACATGTCCGACAGTTGACGGCAAGTACACCGACAAGGGCGAACCGCTGTTCAATTACGGATATTCGGTGATCGAAAATAATCTGTTCCGCGACGGCGACAATGCGTATTTGATTTATGCCCGCGACGCGCTCGACAACGTTGTGAACGGCAGGCATGAAAGCCATATCTATATCGTTGCGTTCAACGACGACTGGATGTCAGTCAAAGATGAACGGCAGGCCGTTGAATTGCTTCGACCCGACAGGGAATGGGAAATGCTGGATGAGGATATAGAAAAAGACGGAAATAAATGGGCGTGGGTCGAAGGATGCTACATGCAAAAATTTGAGGAAAACGGAAAATATTACCTCTTCTATTCGGCAAACAAATTCTATTCGCACAACTATTCAATCGGTTACGCAGTGTCGGACAGCCCAACCGGACCGTTTGTTAAAAACGAAACCAATCCATGGCTGATGACTTGCTCCGATGATTGGTCGGGGCCGGGTAATAACAGTTTCTTCAGAAGCAGGGACGGGAAGGAATGGTTTACGGCCTATCACATGCACATCACCCCTGCCGCGCCCAGCGGTCGCAGATACCTGAATATTGATCGGGTGGGCTTGCGCCCTGACGGCAGTGTGTTCATCAGCGGACCGACCGAAACCGGTCAGCCGTTGCCCAGCGGCGAAAAACCGGGGCATACGCTGATTTCCAAAGAAGCAACGGTGTCAGTCAATTCAACCGGTCAGGGTAATCCATCCATGCTTAATGACGGTGAATTTGTCGTACTCGACAAATACGAAGATCATCAATGGACAAGCCAGGGTGTAGGCTCCGACGAGTTTGTGAAACTTGACTGGGGGAAAGAGACTAGGATTAATTCGATCTATATTTACAATTCCACTTTCGCGCGTTACCAGACAGCCAAAATCAATGTGGAGTTCGACGACGGCAAAATGATTAGAGACATTAGCCTTCCTGTAATGAACGGCAAGGCGGAGGCGCTACACTTCGACTCCCATAAAACTTCATGGATCAAGATCACGATAGCCGAAAAAGGATTTGGACAATTGGGGATGGGCTTTTCAGAAATCATGGTGTTTGGGTTTGGGGAGTAGGTAATTTCAAATAATCACTCGGATTTTTTTTACTCGGATAAAATGGTTATATTTGCATCGCGTTTTTCAATTTAAAACTCGAATAATCATGACTGTAAAAAAAACCAAACGGTTACCCTGCGGCGAACAGAATTTTGCATCTATCAGGACGGAAAATTATGCGTATGTAGACAAAACCCGTTATATTGAAAAGTTAGAAAAGGAAAGCAACAAGCGACAGTTTTTCATCCGTCCGCGCAAGTTCGGCAAAACCCTGTTTATCTCCATGCTGTCGTACTACTACGACATGCTTTGCACGGATCGCTTTCAGGAGTTGTTCGGCGGACTGTACATTGGCGACAACCCGACGCCGCTCAAAAACAGTTATGCCATTATGAAGTTCGATTTTTCGGGGATAGATACCGGCACTCCCGAAAATTTCATCAAGTCGTTTAACGGAAGAGTGCAATTGACGGTGCAGCAATTCCTTGAAAGGTACGGGTCTGTTTTCAGGTTGTACGAGAAGTTGATAGACAATATTGAAAAAAACCAGCTGGGCGTCAGAGCGCTGGAAGTTGCGTATGGCGCAGCCCGGATAGCCGACGTAAAATTATTCGTCATCATCGACGAGTACGACCATTTTGCCAAC